>ENA-OQAJ01000045-OQAJ01000045.1-human-gut-metagenome-genome-assembly--contig:-NODE-45-length-31812-cov-6.893420_pt1 | contig 31812 bp, 37 predicted proteins | sample MGYA00242736_ERZ504529 | MGnify/ENA primary metagenome ERZ504529 (study PRJEB26092, sample SAMD00036275) | human gut metagenome | host: Homo sapiens | study: EMG produced TPA metagenomics assembly of...
TGGTATTCGCCGCCGCCGTCAAAAAAAAAAGGTCGGGCGGTCGCTCCGGCACTCTGCCGCAGGGGCGCAGGCACATCCGTGGGCGCTGACAAGGTGCCAGTTCTGCCACGGCCTGCCCAGCGCCGCGGCCAACAGCTGTACGCTGGAAATCCCCGGCAGCACCGTTACTTCCGCCCCCTGTGCCCGCAGCTTGGGCACCAGCGCCGCGGCACCGGAATAAAAGCCGGTATCCCCGCTGTAAACCAGCGCGGCGGTCTGGCAGGGCTCCGCTTGCAGGCAGGCCAGCACTTCATCCGGCTGGTAAATTGGCTTGCGGTTGGGGGTGCAGCCATCCGGCAGGTTTTGCAGCAGCCGCTTTGCCCCCAGAATCAGCCCTGCCGTTTGCAGGGCCTGCAAGCCCTGGGCAGTCAAACTGCCGGGCAGCCCGCTGCCCATGCCAACCAATGTAATCTTCATAACAGCTCCCTGCATCGTTGCAAAATTTCTTCGGCGGTCTCGCCGCATTCCTCCGGGCGGCGCAGTACAACCAGCGCAGCCCCGCTTTGGGCGGCAGCCTGGGCTTTCTCGGCAAAGCCGCCCGCGCTGCCGCCGTCCTTGGTGACAAGGTAACGGATGTGGAACTGCTGCATCAGTGCAAGGTTCAGTTCCAGCGTAAAGGGCCCCTGCATGGCAATGATGTTACGGTGCGGAATGCCCGCGCCCTCGCACGCCGTAATGCCCGCCACGGTGGGCAGCACCCGCGGGTACAGGCGGGCGGCATCCAGCCCGGCAAAGGCCGCAAGCTCCTTGGCGCCGGTGGTGAGCAGAACATTGCCCTGCGTTGCGGCTAAATACTGCGCGGCCTGGGCGGCACTGCCCAGCACCACACTGCCCGCGGGCAAGGTGCTGGCGGCACGCAGCAGGCGGTGGTACTCTACCCCGGCTGCGTTGGCGGCGGCGCGGATGTTTTTGGTGGCTTCCACCGCGTAAGGGTGGGTGGCATCCACACAAAGGGCTGCGCCCTGCAAAAGCTCCGCCATGGCGCCGGGCAGCAGGCGGCCGGAATGTACGGTAATGCCGGGGGCCTGGCCCTGTTCCTCTGCCCCCAGGTCGGTTGCTACGCTGACGGTAACGGCAATGCCCAACGCGGCAGCGGCGCGGGAGAAATCCCGCCCTTCGGTAGTGCCGCTGAACACAACGATCCTCATACCCCGTGGTACCCCCGCGGCGTTACCATCCACCCGCTGACCTGGTGGGTGGCGCTGTTGCCGATGAACACCGTGGTGAACATATCCACGGTGGTGTGTTCCAGCTCGGCCAGTGTCATCTGGCTGCTCTGCTGGCCGGTGCGGCCAATGCTGCGCACCACGCCGCAAAGGGTACCTGCCCCCTTGCCGTTTTGCAACAGGATGCGAACCGCCTTTTGCAGGTAATCCGGCCGCCCTTTGGAGGAGGGATTGTACAGCGCCACGCAGAAATCCCCCATGGCGGCGCAGGCCAGCCGCTTTTCGATCATCTCCCACGGAGTCAGCCGGTCCGAAAGGGAGATCACGCAGAAATCATGGGCCAGCGGTGCGCCCAGCACGGCGGCACCGCTTAATGCGGCGGTCAGGCCGGGAACGACCTCCACTTCCACATCGGGGTATTCCGCCGCCAGCTCCAGCAGCGGGCTGGCCATGCCGTACACCCCGGCGTCGCCGGAGCAGACAAGCGCCACCGTTTTGCCGGTCTGGGCCGTTTGCAGCGCCCAGCGGCAGCGGTCAATTTCTCTGGTCATACCGGTGGCATAGGTTTCTTTTTCCGGGTACAGGGGGCGCACAAGGTCGATGTAAACGGTGTAACCGCACAGCACATCAGCCTCTTGCAACGCATGGCGGGCCTGCGCGGTCAAAAACTGGGCATCGCCAGGGCCAAGGCCCACAACGGATACAAGGTTACGCTTCATCGGTTTTCCATCTCCAATCCGGGGCAAAGGGGCGCACGGCAGCGGCAAAGGTCACGCCGGTATGCGCATATTTGGGCAGCAGCAGCGTGCCGCCGGAAGCCAGCACGGCGGCGCGCTCGCAGACGTTATCCACACCCGTCACTCCCTGCACAAAGCGGGAGGCGCTGAAAGTTCCGGGCACAGCGCGCAGCTGGGCGGCGGAATAAAAGCTGACCGGCCAGCCGTGGCTGCGGCAGAACTCCAGCAGACCGGGTTCGTTCTGTTTTAGATCAATGCTGGCGGCGGCGGTAATTCCGACCGGGGCCAAATTTGTATCGGCGCAGAACGCTGCAACGCGGCTTCCAGCTGGGCGGCGGTGGTACCGCGCTTGCAGCCACGCCCAGCACGCCAATGCGGGGGATCAGATGCAAAGCGTTCCCCTGCGGGGTCATTGTCAGGGCAAAATCAGCGTCAGACGGTTCTTCGGCTTCCGCCACACCGGCGGGCGGGGTGCCCACAATGGCCCAGGGGGAAGCATACCGCACCGTTTTGCCGGCCAGCAGTGCCCCGCTGACGAATTTAATGCGCGGGGTTTCCCACACAGCGCAGTTTTGTTTTTTGGCCCACTCATCCACGGCAAACAGGCCGTTGGCATCGGTCGCCGTGGTGATCACCGGCACCGCACCACAGGCGGCAGCCAGCCGGCAGGCCAGGTCATTTGCGCCGCCCAGATGGCCGGAGAGCAGCGGCACCGCAAAGCGGCCGCATTCATCCAGCACCACAACGGCGGGGTCGGTGGCCTTGCTTTGGCAGTGGGGCGCAATGGCCCGCACCGCAATGCCCGCCGCCCCCACAAACACCAGGCATCCGCCGCGGCAAACTGCTGGGCCGTCCACCCGGCCAGCGTCACCCCGCCCAGCCCGCAGCGGCTGACGGAGCCGGGGCAGGTTTGGGCCAGCTGCTGCGCCAGCGCCAGCCCCTTGGCCGTAAAGGAAGATACGCACAGTTCACGGTTTGGTCCCCTCGCGGTATTCGGTGGTAAAGGCGGGGTCGTACAGTTTGCTGCGGGCATAGCAGCGGCCAAGGAAATCCCCCACCACGATCAAGGCCGTTTTGGTGATGCCCGCCTGCTTGGTGCTTTGGGCCAGGGTGCCAACGGTGCAGCGCACGGTTTTCTGCTCCGGCCAGGTGGCCTTGTACACCACGGCGGCGGGGGTGCTTGCGGTGTATGCCCCCTGCAGCAGTGCTTCCTGCACTTTATCAATTAAGCCGATGGAGAGAAAAATCACCATGGTAGCGCCGTGGCTGGCCAGGCTGGCGAGCTTTTCCTTTTCCGGCACGGGGGTGCGGCCTTCCATGCGGGTAATGATGACCGTCTGGCTGACGGCGGGCAGGGTGTACTCGGCGTTCAGCGCAGCGGCGGCACCGCAAAAGCTGGAAACACCGGGCGTATCATCGTAAGCAATGCCGTCGGCGTCCAGCGCGTCCATCTGCTCCCGGATGGCCCCGTACAAACAGGGGTCCCGGTGTGCAGCCGCACAGTGGTTTTGTGTTCGGCTTCCATTTGGCGCATCACGGCAAGCACCTGTTCCAATGTCATTTCAGCACTGTTATAAATGGCGCAGCCGGCTTTGGCCAGCCCCAGCAACGCCGGGTTGACCAGGCTGCCCGCATAAATAATGCAGTCCGCCGTTTGCAGCAGCGCCGCACCGCGCCGGGTGATCAGATCCGGTGCGCCGGGGCCTGCGCCCACAAAATGTACCATACCTCATTGCTCCTTTTTCTGCCAGCTTTGCAGCAGCTGGGCGGCGGTCTCAGTCTGGCCCAGCGGCCCGGCCTGGTTGGAAAACAGTACAGCCCCCCACCCGGAACGCCCCCGCCACGCGGCGGTCCAGATGCAGCTGGATGGCCTGCAATAGGCTTTCGAGCACCGGCTCCCGCAGGTTTTCGGCATCCAGAATGTCCAGGCAGGCGTCCGTTGTGGCGGCGTCCATCAGGGCGCGGCAGGTGGCCTGGCTGGCCCCGCAGAGCGCCGCATGGGCACAGAACAGCTCGGTGCGGCAATCCGCCATGCGGGAATGGGTGTTCATAATGCCGCCCGCCAGCTTGACCAGCTTGCCGATGTGCCCCACCAGCAATACCTCTGCAAACTGCTCCGCAGCGGCCATATCCAGCGCATCCCCCATAAAGTTGGAGCACTTGACCACCGGGATGCTGCTGTATTCCGGCAGGTTTTGGGCCAGGTAGTCCAGCCCATAGTTGCCAGGGGCCAGGATCAGCCGCTTGAGGCTTTGCTCCCGCAGCGGCCTGGTGGATCTCCAGCTGCACGGTATCCAGGATGGCCTGCTGGCTCATGGGCTCCACAATGCCGCTGGTGCCCAGGACGGAAAGCCCGCCTTCCACCCCGATGTGGGGGTTAAAGGTGCGTTTGGCGGCTTCCTCGCCCCCCTCGATCGAGATCATTACGTCAAAGCCGCCGTCATACCCGGCTGCTTCGGCCTCCGCGTGCAGGGCATCGGTGATCATCCGGCGCGGCACATGGTTGATGGCCGCCTGCCCCACCGGCTGGTCCAGGCCGGGCTTCGTCACACGGCCCACACCGGGGCCGCCGTCAATCGTGACCTGGCCGGGGGCATCCGGCAGCAGGGTGATGTCGGCTATGACTGGCAGGCCGGTGGTAACGTCCACATCGTCCCCGCCGTCCTTGCGGATGGCGCACTGGGCGCCGGCGGCTGTTTTGCGGCAGTAGATGGGCGCAACTTCCACCACAATGCCTTTTGGAGTGCGCAGGCCGACGGATTCCGGCGCTTTACCGGTCAGCAGCAGGCGGGCGGCCCCGGCAGCGCCAAGGGCGGCGCAGGTGCCGGTGGTGTAGCCGCAGCGCAGCAGCTTTTGCCCGCTGCGGATGTAATGTTCAAACCTGGGCGGCTCCTGTTTGGCGGGTCTCCGTTCGGGTTCACGCTCCGGCTGGGGGCCGTACAGTGCTTCATACTGCTCTTTGGTCAGGCGGTACAGCGTGCGGATGTTCTCTGCGGCAAACGCGTCTTTCGGTGTCATCACGCCGGAAACGCCCTGCGGCGATACGCACACCACGGTATCCGCAATTTTTTTGCGCCAGCTCCAGCTCGTGCAGGCTGACAATGACGGCCACCTGTTTTTCCTGTGCCAGCTGGCGCAGGATGGTCAGCAGCTCAATTTTGCCTTTGATGTCTAAAAATGACGTTGGTTCGTCCAGCAGGATAATTTCCGGCTGCTGGCAGACGGCGCGGGCCAGCAGAACGCGCTGGCGCTGGCCATCACTGATTTTGGTAAAGTCCCGGTCGGCCAGCTCATCCGCCTGCACCAGATGCAGAGCATCCCGCACCTGCATCCTGTCCTGCTCGGACAGGATGCCCAGCCGTCCGGTGTAGGGGTAGCGCCCGGCAGCGGCCACATCAAAACAGGTGGTCAGCTCGGTGTGGCGGGTGTGGGGCAGCATCAGGGCCATTTTGCGCGCGCGGGCATTGGGGGTGTAGGTTGTCAGGTTTTGGCCCTGCAGCAGCACAGCGCCGCTTTGCGCCGCCAGCTGCCCGGCCAGCGTTTTGAGCAGGGTGGATTTGCCCGCGCCGTTGGGGCCAATCAACGCTAAGATCTGCCCGCGCTGCACGCCAATGCCAATGTTTGTAATAGCGGCGTTTTGCCGTACCCGATGGCAAGATCCTGCGTTTGGCAGTAAAATGCTTCGCTCATGCCCGGCCCTCCCCGCTTTGGCGGCGCACCAACAGCCAGATGACTACCGGCGCACCAAATACCGCTGTGACGGAGCTGATGGAAAGCTCGGTGGGGGCAAACAGGCTGCGGGCGATCAGATCGCACAGCAGGCAGAACGCCGCCCCACCCAGCGCACAGCCCGGCAGCACATGCAGCGGCTTGGCGCTTCCCAACGCCTGCTTGACCAAGTGCGGCACCGCAATACCCACAAAGGAAATGGGCCCCGCAAACGCCGTGACGCAGGCGGCCAGCAAACTGGAAAGCAGCACCAGCGCCACGCAGAACGGCCGCACAGCCACACCCACGCTTTGGGCATACTGCTCCCCCATCTGGTAGGCGGCCATCGGCTTGGCCAGCAAAAAGGCCGCGGCCAAACAGGGCAGCACCACCAGCGCAGCGGCGGCCACATTGCCCCAGGTCATGCCGGAAAAGCTGCCCATGGACCAGTTGTGCAGGTTGACGATGTTGGAATCCTGTGCAAAGGCCACTACAATATCGGTGACGGCGGAGCAGATATAGCCGATCATCACGCCGCAGATGACCAGAATGCTCATGCGGTGTACCCGGCGCGCCACGCTGAGCACAAAGGCCATGGCAGCCATGGATCCAGCAAAGGCGGCCAGAATCAGGGTGAGCGAGTTGGTCAGCAGGCCGTGGTTCAAAAATACCACCATCGTCAGCGCAACCACCAGCTTGGCCCCACTGGAAATGCCCATGACAAACGGCCCCGCAATGGGGTTGGCAAAAAAGGTTTGCAGCAGGTAGCCCGCTACCGAGAGCGCCGCCCCCAGCAGCACCACCATAACGCGCGCGGCAGGCGCAGCTGCAATAGGATATTGGCGGCCAGTTCATCCTGCCCGCGGCCCAGCAGCGCCTGCACCACGCCGCGCGGCGAAATTGCCACACTGCCCCAGAACAGGTTGAGCGCAAACAGCCCCAGCAGCGCCGCCGCAAGGGCTACATATGTAATTGTCAGGCGCTTGGTGTGCATGGCGCTGCCTTTCTGCAATAAAATTATTCTACATGCGTTAAAAATGTCAGTTTACTGTCCGCGGGGGTGCCCTCGGTAAACACGCGGTTCATATCCAGAATCAAATCCGGAAGCTCCATGCTTTGCTGGAACAGGCTCTGCGCGGTACACCACACATTGCCGTTCTGCACGGCCTTGAACTGCGCCAGCAGCGGGCATTTTTCCACCAGCTGTTCGGTGCTGGCAATGCTGCCCTCAATGGTGCTGTTGTAGAGCAGCACATCGGCGTCCTTGGCACCGGCGTAAAAATCTTCCAGCGAAAGATTGATGGTGGCCAGATTGTTGCCGTTGTCCGTTAAATCAGCAAACACATAGCTGCCGCCCGCCATCTCGATCATGCGGGCCACATAGTCGCTGCCTTTGCGCACCGTGACAAGGTTGTTGGAAGTGATGGAGAAAAAACGCCACCGTTTTGCCGGTGGGCTGCTGGTTTTCCAGCGGGGCAACGCGCTGTACCTGGGTGTCAAACAGCTGTTCCGCCTCCTGCTGTTTGCCCAGCAGAATGCCGTACAGCTTGACCCATTCCATGCGGGCCAGAGGGTCGGTTTCATAGCTGGAACGCTCCACCAAAACGGGGATGCCGAACTTTTCCAACTGCTCTTTGACCTCCGGCGTATGGTAGATCATGGTGTTTTCAATGGCAAGGCCGCAGCCGGAAGCCAGAATGGTTTCATAGTCCGGAGCGCTGTACTTGCCCGCATAGGCAATCTGCCCCGCCTGCATGGCGGCTTTGGCTTCGGGCAGGTACCAGCCATCCGCCTTGGTGCCGGAAAGTGCAATGCTGTCCAGCGCGCCCAGGCTGATGATGGGGTCCATAGCGGAGGTGGAAACCAGGTAGACATTCTCAATGGGCTGTTGCAGCACGGTGGTGCCCTGGGGCAGATCCTCCGGCACGGCAGCGCCCTGCGGCACCACCAGATATTGGCTGTCCGCAATGGTGATCAGCTCGTACCCGCCGGTGCATTCATCCACGGTAAACTGTTTGGCGTATTGCAGCGGGTAGCTGCTTTCCACGGTAAGGGTGGGGGCAGCCGTGCTGCCGCTGCCCGCGCAGCCGGCCAACAGCAAAAGCGCTGCGGCAGAAAGTGCGGCACAAAGCCCAAAACGTTTCATCTGCATTATTCTGCGGGGGTCAGCGTGGCGCTGTCAAAGGTCAGGGTATAATCGATCTCGTGCGGGGTGCTCATGGCAACGGTATCGGCGGTAACGGCAAGGGCGGTATCCAGCGCAGCAACGGGGATTTCAAAGGTGGAGTTGCCTTCGGTGTTGGTGGGCAGGTACTTTTCTCCATCAATCAGCATATAGTCATAGTTGGGGCTGCTCCACACAATCACGGCGGTCATGGTGCCATCGGCAACCGTCAGGGCGGCAGGGCTTTCCACCGTGGCGCGCCCGGAGCCGCCCTCCAGTGTGACAGCGCAGGTGTAGCTGCCATCAGCAGGCACAGCGGCGGTTTCGGCAGCGGCATCTTCGGTCTTAGGCTCGGCATTGCGCACGCTGACGGTATGGTCGTACCAGGTGCCCTTGGTACCCAAAATGGCCAGCTGGAAGTCGGTATCCACAGCGTCCAGCGGAATATCATAGCCGTACACTTCATCGCTGGTGCCGTCGGAATAGGTCACAGCATCGGTGGTGGGCTGCAGCCAGTCGCTTTCGTGGCTGGGGGCATCCTCGGCAGTGCCCAGGTACAGGTTGACGATCTTTTTCGATGCCAGGCTGACATGGAAGGTCATTTTGCCATCGGCGACAGTCAGGGTGCCCTTGCCATCGCAGGCTTCGTTGGCGTGCACCATACTGCTGTCGGTTTCAAATTCGGCGGTATACACGCCGTCCGGCAGAGCAGCTTCGGTCTGGGGTTCTACGGTGGGGGCGGTGGCTTCACTGCCGGCAGCCTCGGTGGCAGCGGGGGTGGAGTCAGCGGAAGAAGCACCGGTTGCGGTGGAGCCGCAGCCAGCCAGCAGAGCGGCCAGCACCAGGGCGGCCACAGCGCCGGAAATTACACGATTTTGTTTCATTGGGTGTTACCTCGCATTGTAAAAAATTGAAATGATAGAATAAAGGCAATACCGCATAATTCTAAGTGCCGATACGGCGAGCGAGGTGCGGCAGATGCCGTGCCGCAGCCGCCGGAGCGGTGCTTAAGCCGTCAGGCAGGAATTGTGCGGTGTTGCCTTGGGTTGGCGGGCATGGTTTGGCGAGAGGGGCTAAAGATTCAAAGAAAAGCGTGGGGACGCGCGGCACAGCCGCAGCGCAGCCCCATTTTGGCGCACAGCGTTTCCCCCGGTCCGCACAAAACAAAAGCTGCCCGAAAAGACGTTGATCCTTCCGGGCAGTATGCATCATAAATCAGCCATTCAGGGAATCAATAGCGGCCTTGGTATGGTCAATGTAGATCTGCTGCACATCAGCAATTTCGCCCAGACCGGCAATCTGGGTATCCACGCTGTCAAAGCAGCCGGCGGCCTTGAACTGGCTCAGCCAGGAATCTGCGTCATCGCCAGCCATATCGTTGTTGGCATGGTCACCGGCAACCACCATCAGGGGGCGCAGGACAACCTTGGTGTAACCGGCTTCCTTGATCTTTTCGATCACAGCCTCGCAGGCGGTGTCTTCCGGCTCGCCCTCAACAGTGCCAATGAACACATTGTCATAACCCAGGGTCTGCATGGTCATCTGCATCTGGCTGTAGCTGATCTTTGCGGTGTGGGAAGTGCCGTGGCCCATAAACACAAAAGCAGTGCCATCGGCGGCAGCAGCGGCGGCGTCATCATAACCAGCGGCGGCAACAGCCTCGGTGGTGATGGCAGTGGCAACAGCTTCCTTATCAGCGTTGATTTCGGTAGCGTCAGCGCCAACTTCGCCCAGCAGGGGCTCAGCAATGGCAACGCTTTCGAACTTATCCGCGTACTCGTTCACAGCTTCGCACATTTCGTCGTACTCAGCGCCGTGCATCAGGTGGGTAGGCTGAACAACCAGGTTCTTAACGCCGTTGGCAACAGCGCGGTCCAGAGCCTGCTTCATGTTATCGATTTTCTCGCCATCGCGGGCCTGCACATGGTTGATGATGATCTGTGCGGTGAAAGCGCGACGGACGGACCAATCCGGGTAAGCGGCCTGCAGGGCATCCTCGATGCCCTTGATATCTGCCACGCGGCTGCTGTTGAAAGAGGTGCCAAAGCTGACGACCAGCAGTTCGTTTTCGCCGATCTCATCCCCATTGCGGGAATCGTCCAGGTTGGCATCGCCGGTATTGCGGCCAAAGTAGTCGGGGTCAGCGTTCTCGCCTTCCACCAGCTCTTTCTGGGTATCGGTCAGGGTGTCCCATGCCTGCTTGGCAGCTTCGCACTGGGCGTCGGTGTCATCGGTGCGCTCCTGCACATAGATGGCATCGATCAGGTCTGCACATTTCTTTGCGGCCACTTCGTCTGCATCTCCCTCGTCTGCGCTTTCAGCGGGTGTTTCGGTGCTTACAGCCTCGCTTTCGGCGGGGGCACTGCTGGCAGCCATGCTGTCAGATGGCGCACCACAGCCAGCCAGCAGGGCGGCGGCCAGAGCCAGTGCGGTCAGCACGGCAGCGGGCTTTTTTCAGGTTGTTGTGTTTCATGTGTTTTGCTTCCTTTCTCCTATGGCAAATCCATTTTCTGAAAAACAGGTACAGGGAACAAAACCCAGGCGCAGCAGCTTTGCAGACAAAACTGCCACAAAAAAAACGAGGGTCTTTCTGTGTGCAGAACGGCAACGCAAAAAAGACCCCCGGATTTTCCATGAGCTTTTCAGGTACAACCAATTCCTCGTGATCTGGAGCAATGCTCCCGTACCAACAGCGGGCAGGTTTCCTGGCTGAAAGCTCAACGCCTGCCGCCGCCTTCCCAAGCAATGCTCAGTGACCGGTGCAAATGCACCCTAGCGGCAGGCTCCCTTATCACAGTGACGAGATCGTGCGGGATTTGCACCCGCTTCCCTTTTACCCTTTCCAGAGCGCCGGAAGGCTCAGCCGCCCGGCAAACAATGAAAGGCACCTGCTGTTTTATATTCAGTTTCTGACTCATTGTAGCACATTGCATCCAAAAGCGCAAGGTGCTGTTTGTATGTTCTGCCGAATTTTTTTCGGCCTTCCTGGGCGTCCTTACAGCCGCCGGTGCAAAATCTCACACAAGCGTTTCACATCCAGCGGCTTGGCGGCATGCTCGTTCATACCGGCGGTTTTGGCCGGCTGCACATCCTTGGCAAAGGCGTTGGCCGTCATGGCAACAATGGGCACCTGCGCGGCATCGGCTTTGGGCAAAGAACGGATGGCCGCGGGGCGCGTTTTTGTATTTTGTCGGTTTACAACTTTAAATCGCTTGCAGTTGGCATGGCAGTGTGGTAAGCTAATATGGATTTAATATGGTAGCGGTTATCTATGCCGCCGTGCGGGCCGCTGCCTTTTCCCGCGCGGCAGCACAAATAAAAATGGGAGAAAACAATATAAGTTTATGAAGAATCGTGAACGGCTCGGAAGCCGGCTTGGCTTCATTATGCTGTCAGCTGGCTGCGCCATTGGCTGCGGCAATGTGTGGAAATTCCCCTGGATGTGCGGCCAGAACGGCGGCGGCAGTTTTATGCTGCTGTACATTATTTGTCTGGTCGTGCTGGGTCTGCCCGCCATGACGATGGAATTTTCCGTTGGGCGTGCAGCGCAGGCCAGCCCTATCCGCATGTACCAGAAGTTGGAAAAGCCCGGCTGCAAGTGGGGCATTTTCGGCATTGCCAGCCTGATTGGCAACATTGCCCTGATGGCATTTTACACCGTGGTGACCGGGTGGATCATCTATTATTTCATCAAGTTCCTTACCGGCCAAAACGCAGATTTCGGATTTACCCAGATGATTACGAACCCCACGGTGAATGTGGTGTTTTTGCTGGTGACCGTTGTGGTAGCATTTGCCATTTTAAGCTTTAACCTGCAGGGCGGGCTGGAGCGCATTACCAAATATATGATGCTGGCCCTGTTGGTGCTGATGCTGGTGCTGGCGGTGCACAGCCTGCCCCTGCCGGGCGCGGCAGAAGGCTTGAAATTTTACCTGGTGCCGGATTTTGGAAAGATCGATGGCAGCGTTGTGGTGGGCGCCATGAACCAGGCGTTCTTTACCCTTTCCGTTGGCATGGGCGGCATGGCGATTTTTGGCAGCTACATTGAAAAAGAACACTCCCTGATGGGGGAATCCGTCCACATTATTGTGCTGGATACTTTGGTTGCGGTGCTGGCCGGCATCATCATGTTCCCCGCCTGCTTTACCTATGGGCTGGAAGTGAACGCCGGGCCCAGCCTGCTGTTTGATACCATGGCTACCGTGTTCAACAACATGACCGGGGGCCGCTGGTGGGGCACGCTATTCTTTTTGTTCATGGTGTTTGCCGCACTTTCCACCGTGTTGGGCGTGTGCGAAAACATCCTTGCCATGGTGCGGGAGCTGACCGGGTTAAGCCGCCCCAAGGGCGCTTTGCTGTGTGGCGTGGGCATCTTTCTGTTGGCGCTGACCACCGCGCTGGGCTACAGTGTACTGCATTTCCAGCCGTTTGCCGCGGGCACGGCCTGGCTGGATCTGTGGGATTTCATTGTTTCCAATAACATTTTGCCGCTGGGTTCACTGGTATTGGCGCTGTTCTGCTGCAACTCTTTCGGTTGGGGGTGGGACGCTTTTGTTCAGGAGGCCAACACCGGCAAAGGCTTAAAAGTGCAGCCCTGGATGAAGCCGATCTTCCGTTTTGTGGTGCCCGCCGCCATTGCGTTCATTTATATTTACGGCATGGCAACTTTTACATGGAATTGATCCCCCCGCTTTTTATAAAACCTTATGGCAATACCGCATAATTCTAAGTGCCGATACGGCGAGCGAGGCACGGCATCTGCCGGAGCGGTGCTTAAGCCGCAAGGCGGGAATTGTGCGGTGTTGCCTTATCTTTCCCTGCAGGCAGTGTGGCGGCGTTCCGTCATTCTGCCTGCTTCTTTTTGCCCAATTTGGCGGGAATACCAAAATCTCCGTTTAACATTGCGCTTTCGCCACCCGGATGTTAAACTGTTAACAAGAGTATACCGCGATAAACACATGTAAGGAGCACCCCCATGGACAACGTGAAAATTCTGGAAGTAAAACAGAGCATTTTTGCTTCCAATGATGAACAGGCCACCCAGCTGCGGCAGAGCCTGAAAGAAAAAAAGATCTTTCTGCTGAATTTGATGAGCGCACCGGGCAGCGGCAAAACCACCACCCTGCGCAGCACCATTGCCGCGCTGAAAGATGAGCTGCGCATCGGTGTGATGGAAGCGGACATTGATTCCGATGTGGACGCCAAAGCCATTGCCGCTGCCGGGGCAAAAGCCATCCAGCTGCACACCGGCGGCATGTGCCACCTGGATGCCGAGATGACTCGCCAGGGGCTGGAGGGCCTTGGCCCCCAGGATGTGGACCTTGTGGTGCTGGAAAACGTGGGCAACTTGGTCTGCCCGGCAGAGTTTGACACCGGTGCGGTGAAAAACGCGATGATCCTATCCGTGCCCGAAGGGGACGATAAGCCATTGAAGTACCCCCTGATGTTTCAGGTGTGCGACGTGGTTCTTATCAACAAAATTGACGTTTTTGCCGTATTTTGATTTTGATATGGACAAATGCCGGGAATATATCGCCATGCGCAACCCCAACGCAAAGGTCATCCCCATCTGCGCCAAAACCGGCGAGGGCATTGCCGAATGGACCGATTGGCTGCGGGAGCAGGTGAAAGCGTGGCAGGCATAAGGGCACAGCAAACCCGGACCGCCTGCAAAGCAATGCAAACGAAGCAGAACATGCACAGAGCAATAAAAGGAGCAAGCCATGAGCGAACCGACCGCTTTCCCACTGGACGAAAGCAAGCTGCCGTTCAAGATCCCCAAGGACACAAAGCCGCGGGAAAAAATTATGAAGCTGGGGCAGATGATCACCGACCGTGTGCCCGCCAAGCTGCGCCGCCTGACGGTGGAGGACCCCGAATATTGGGGTCTGGCCAGCATTGTGACTGACGAAATGGCCGATGTTGCCCTGAAAATGAAGGTGCGCCAGCCAATGACCCTGCCGGAACTGGAAAAAGCCACCGGCAAACCCGCCAAAGAGCTGGAGCCCCTGCTGTATCAGATGAGCTGCGTTGGCCTGTTGGAATACAACTGGGAGAACCCCCGCCGCGAAAAACAGTACATTCTGCCCATGTTTGTGCCCGGCAGCGCCGAGTTCTTTAACATGAACAAACAGCAGATTGCCGACCACCCCGAAGTGACCGCCTTTTTTGAGCGGATGACCTTTTTGCCGCTGGAACACATTACCGCCATGGTGCCCCCAGGCGGCGCAGGCATTGGCATGCACGTAATCCCGGTCGAAAAAGCCATCGAGACCGAAAACCACTCGCTGGATATCGAACACATCTCCCACTGGCTGAAAAAATACCAGGGCAAGTATGCCGCCGGCCCCTGTTCCTGCCGTATGTCCCGCGCCGCCATGGGCGAAGGCTGCGGCGATGACCCGGATGACTGGTGCATCGGCGTGGGCGATATGGCGGACTATCTGGTGGAAACCAACAAGGGCCATTATGTGACCTATGACGAAGTGATGCGGATCTTGCAGAAAGCCGAGGACAACGGCTTTGTGCACCAGATCACCAACATTGACGGCGAGAACAAGATTTTTGCCATCTGCAACTGCAATGTCAACGTCTGCAACGCCCTGCGCACCAGCCAGCTATTCAACACCCCCAACATGAGCCGCTCGGCTTACGTTGCCAAAGTGGAACCGCAAACTGCGTTGCCTGTGGCCGCTGCGTGGAGTTCTGCCCCGCCGGTGCCGTTAAGCTGGGCCAGAAGCTGTGCACCAAAAACGGCCCGGTGCAGTACCCCAAGCAGGAACTGCCCGACACTGTAAAGTGGGGCCCCGAGAAATGGGCGGTGGACTACCGCGATAAAAACCGCATCAACTGCTATGATACCGGCACCGCCCCCTGCAAAACCGCCTGCCCCGCCCACATTGCGGTGCAGGGCTACCTGAAAATGGCCGCGCAGGGCCGCTACCGCGATGCACTGGCGCTGATCAAAAAGGAGAACCCCTTCCCCGCCGTGTGCGGGCGCATCTGCAACCGCCGGTGCGAGGATGCCTGCACCCGCGGCACCGTGGACCAGGCAGTGGCCATTGATGCCGTGAAAAAGTTTGTGGCCCAGCAGGACCTGAACGCCGCCCACCGCTATGTTCCGCCGGTGGTGCAGCCCTCTTTGCAGGGGCCGTGGCCGCAAAAAAAATTGCAATCATCGGCGGCGGCCCGGCCGGGCTTTCCTGCGCGTACTTCCTTGCGCTGCAGGGCTACCGCCCGACTGTATTTGAGAAAAACGAACACCCTGGCGGCATGCTGCGGTACGGCATCCCCAGCTTTAAGCTGGAAAAAGATGTGATTGATGCGGAAATTGACATCCTGCGGGAGCTGGGTGTTACCATCCGCTGCGGTGTGGAAGTTGGCAAGGACGTTACCCTTGCCCAGCTGCGCGCCCAGGGGTACAAGGCGTTCTATCTCGCCATCGGCTGCCAGGGCGGCCGCACAGCAGGGGTTCCCGGCGAGGACGCTGCGGGCATCCAGACCGCCGTTGCGCTGCTGCGCACTGTGGGCGGGGACGAAAGCCACAAAATGACCGGCAAAACCGTGGTGATCGGCGGCGGCAATGTTGCCATTGATGCCGCCCGCGTTGCTCTGCGCTGCGGGTCCAGCGATGTAACGATGGTCTGCCTGGAACCGCGGGAAAAGATGCCCGCTTCCACTGAAGAGATCGCCGAGGCGGAGGAAGAGGGCACTGCCATCCGCTGCGGGTACGGCCCCAAGGAATTTTTGACAAAGGACGGCCATGTGTGCGGCGTGGTGCTGAAAAGATGCACCGGCCTGTACGATGCCGAGGGCCGCTTTGCCCCCACCTATGATGAAAGCGTGACGATTACCCTGCCGTGTGACAATGTTGTGCTGAGCATTGGCCAGTGCATCCAGTGGGGCAACCTGCTGGATGGCGAAGCCGTGCAGCTTGGCCGCGGCCAGGGCGCTGTGGCCGATGCCATGACTTACCAGACTGCCCAGTCGGATATCTTTGTGGGCGGCGATGTGTACACCGGCCCGCGCTTTGCTATTGATGCGATTGCCGCAGGCAAGCAGGGCGCCATCTCCATTCACCGTTTTGTGCAGCCCAACACCAGCCTGACCATTGGCCGCAACCGCCGCGATTTTTATGAGCTGGATAAAACCAATCTGGCCCTTGGCGATTATGACCGCGCACCCCGCCAAGCAGCCGGAATGGATGATGCCATCGACGCGCACCGTTCTTTCCGGGATGCCCACCTGACCCTGACCGAAGCGCAGGTAAAAACCGAAACAGCCCGCTGCCTGGGCTGCGGTGCCAGCGTGGTGGACCCCAACAAGTGCATTGGCTGCGGCGTTTGCACCACCAAGTGTGAATTCGATGCCATCCACCTGCACCGCGACCTGCCAGAATGCAGCACCATGGTGCGGTCGGAAGATAAGTTCAAGGCCATTCTGCCTTACATGGCAAAGCGCGAAGTGAAGATCCGCTTTGGGAAAAAGGATAAGTAAATGCACGAACTTGGCATTGTGTTCCACATCATCCGCACGGTGGAGGATGTGGCCAAAGAAAACCACGTTGCCCGCATCCAGCGGGTAACACTGCAATTAGGCGAGGTTTCCGGCGTGGTGGAAAGCTACCTGCAGGACTGCTGGAAATGGGCCGCCGCCAAATCAGAGATTTTGCCCGGTGCCGCGCTGACCGTGGAGCAGATCCCCGCCATTACCCTGTGCGAAGACTGCGGCCAGCAGTACCCCACCGTGCCCCATGGCCGCACCTGCCCCCACTGCCAAAGCCCCCATACCCACCTGCTGCAGGGCAACGAGATGATGATCAAAGAAGTGGAAGCCGTGGAGCCGGAGACATCCGAAGCTTCCGGCTGAGAAAAAATTCCCCGCACAGGCTGCGTTATGCGGCCTTGTGCGGGGATTTTTTGTATTTGCGGGCGGGTTTATGCTATACTTGAAACTGGTATTGTGAAAACGGAAAGGATGAACCATTCCCCATGCGGCAGATCGACTTTGAACACGGCGGCATTGCACAAAACATCTTGAAAGCAGCGCTGCCCATGTTGGTGGCGCAGGTGCTGAACCTGCTGTATAACATTGTGGACCGCATTTATATTGCGCGCATCCCGGATATCGGCACGGCGGCGCTGGGCGCGGTGGGGCTTTGCTTCCCCATTATTGTCATTATTACGGCGTTCAGCAATTTGTTCGGCAGCGGCGGCGCACCGTTGTTCGCCATCGCCCGCGGCAGCGGGGATAAGGCCCGTGCCGGGCTGATTTTGAACCTGGCCTGCACGCTCTTGTTGTGCTGCGCCGGTGTATTGATGGTCATTGGCCTGCTGTTTGCCCGGCCCATTCTGGTCTTATTCGGTGCTTCGCCGGAAGCATTGCAGTATGCGCTGCCGTACCTGATGCTGTACTTGCTGGGCACCTACCCTTCCATGCTCACAACAGGGCTGAACCCGTTCATCAATGCGCAGGGCTATGCCACAGCCGGTATGCTCAGCGTGGTGATCGGCGCAGCGGCCAACCTGGTGCTGGACCCGGTGTTTATCTTTGTGTTGGGCATGGGCATCCGCGGCGCGGCGGCTGCCACGGTGCTTTCGCAGCTGCTTTCGGCGGCGTTGTGGTGTATTTCCTGCGCTGCAAGTCGGAATACCGCGTGCAGCCGCTGCCCTTGCGTCAGCTGCCCGCCAACAGGCGCTGCATCGGCGATATCGTCAGCTTGGCACAGCGGGCTTCATCATGCAGCTGACCAACAGCGTGGTGACGATCTGCTGCAACAATGTGCTGTCCGTGACCGGCGGCGATGTGTACATCTCGGTCATGACGATCATTTCCAGCGTGCGCCAGATGGTGGAAACGCCGATTTATGCCATTACCGAGGGCTCTTCCCCCATTATCAGCTACAATTACGGCGCACGCCGCCCCCGCAAGGTGCTGCGCGCCGCCGTCTCCATGGCCCTGATGGCTTTGGTATACACCCTTACGATCTGGGCGGTCATTCTGTTGGCACCGCACTTCCTCATCTCCATTTTCAGCAGCGATCCCACCCTGCAGGCGGATACCATCCCCTCCATGAAGCTGTATTTTTCCACCTTTGGTTTTATGCTGCTGCAATATGTGGGCCAGACAGTGTTCAAATCGCTGAACAAGCGCCGCCACGCGGTGTTTTTCTCGCTGCTGCGCAAGGTCATCATTGTGGTGCCGCTCACCTACCTGCTGCCTTATGCTTTTGGCATGGGCACCGACGGCGTGTTTGCTGCGGAGCCGGTTTCCAACGTGATCGGCGGCAGTTTGTGCTTTATTGTAATGCTGATTACCGTTTTGCCGGAGCTGAAACGGATGGATCGGGAGGATGCGAAGACAGCAAAATAGCAGAGTTGGCCGTGCAAAGCCTTTTACAAAAGGTGCTTTGCGTAGGGGCCGGTTGGCGGGTCATTTCTTTGCAGTGTTTTTGTCGATATATCGTTTGTAAAGTATGTTTGCTTTACGCTTTAGAAGTACGTACAAGCGCATATTCTTATTTTGTTTCAAACGGTTTTCTCACTTTCAATAAGCAGAAGAAATAAAGAAAAAACTCTCCCTCGGCGGCCAGATATACGGAATCAAACCGGCATGGCCAGAGGGAGAGTTTTATTTTTATCTGGTAGTGTTATCGGAACAGCAAGCATCGTCCCCTACAAACACTTTTCACGCTTGCGGCATGATAGAATGATATTGCCTTGCTCTTTTAGCCGCTTATTCCGCCACGGTTCTATCCAGCATAGCCGTTATCCCCTCCGCCAGCTGTTCGGCGGCCTGGGTTGTTGTCAGCTCTCCGTTGCTGCAGGCAGTCAATACGGCGGCGTACAAGCCGTCCGGCACAGCGGCCAGAGCCGGGCTTCAAATGTGGGGTCAAGTGGGAAATCCACAAAAGCCATCATGCGGTTGTTGGCTTCCACCACCAGCGGGTTCACCAGGCCTGCCGCTGTGGCAGCCGTACGGCCAGTGACGGAATCCGGCAAACCGCAGGCAGTGCCCATGATGGAAGCACCCATATCCTCGTTCAGCAAAAAGTTGACCAGAATCGCCGCTTCTTTCGGGTGCTGGCAGCTGCTGTTGATGGCAAGGGCCAGATATACTTTAGAAAATCCGCCGTTGGCCTGCCCGCCAAAGGCGATCTCATCCCCTACCAAAAAGCCGCTGGCATTTTTTAACGCACTGCGGTAGGTTTCGGCGTCGGCATCCCAGGCAAAGGTACCGGCGTACTGGCCGTTCTGCCACATGGGGGTCTGGTCCAGCGTCCCGTTTGTCTGCTGGGCGGCAAGGGTGGGCATGACATGGTTTTCTTCCAGCGCCTGCAAAAATTCCAGCCCGGTTTTGATCTCGTCTGCCGAATATTGCAGCTGGCGATCCACCACCCACGCTTTGCCAGTGGTAGATTCCAGATAACTGACCATCAGGTTCATGCGGGCGGCTGCATCCATGGCCAGGGGGTAATATTCCTCCCCCAGCACCTCGCGGAAGGTGTTGCCTGCGGTCAGCAGCTCCTCATAGGTTTTGGGCGCATCGATCCCTGCCTGTTCAAAAGTGCAGGTGTTCCAATAAAAAATGCGGCCTGTCACCGACATAGGCACAGCCAGCAAAGCGCCATCCACTGTGCAGGCATCCAGCGCACTCTGGCTGAACTGCTCCAGATCGATCACATCGCTATATCCGTTCAGGTCAACAAACTGGTCAGCATTTTGGCCCGGCCAGGTCCAGTCCACCTGCATCACATCGGCGGTTTGATCCTCGTCAGCGGTGGTGCCGTAGATGGTTTCTACAGTAATATATTGCAGTTTTGCCTCAAATGCCTGGATGGCCTGCTGGTAGGTTTCGGTGCGGGCATCGTCCCCCCACCAGCTCATGGTCAGGGTAACGGGTTCCGGCTGAGTGGATGCCTGTCCGGGGGCAGACTGCTGCGCCGTGCCGCAGGCGGCCAGCTGCAATGCCAGTGCGCCAACCAGCGCAAGGGCTGCGGCGTTTGCTGTTGTTTGGTTCATCGGGTTCCCTTTCTTGCAGTTGCCTGCAATGTGGATTTGCGGTTACCCCTATTATAGCGGATTCCTGTTTTTCTGTCACGGGTTGGGCGGATAATTTTGGGGGCAATTTTGCGGCATGGGAAAGGTTGGTATAAATTGTCAAGTTTGTAACGCCCCCGCCGTGGAGAAACCTTACCGCAGTACAAATATGCAATAACCCAATCCCCCTATGTAAGAGATAGCGTCCTTGGCCGCCCGACGGATAGCAAAAGGGCCGCAGGCGCTTTTGCTGCCTGCGGCCCTGCCCGTGGGCGGACGGAGCGCCCCGCGAGGATACTTTTGAATATTAACAGCGGCTTACGGCCGCCAAACAGGCATTTTGCCGCTGTATATCATCACTTTACCACAGTCACATTCTCGGTGTCCTGCCAGCAGAAATCCTGATCGAACCACGGGTCCATAGAGCTGTCTTTGCGGATAACGACGTCCTCGCAGCGGATGCTTTTGCCATGTACGCAGGTAAAGCCATTCACTTTTCCGGGAATCATGCCGGGCACCTCGCTGGGGCGCAGGTCCCAATGGTCAATGGGCCATGCGGTCTGCTTGCGGATGTCCACCCGGATGTGGCGGAACGAGATATCTTCCAGGCTGTTGCCCTCGCTTCCGTGCAGGAAAATGCCGTTTTCGCCGCTGCAGTTAATGTTTTCAAAATGTACATTGCGGATATGCCCCGCCCTGTTGCCCTGTTTGCGGTCCACCGCCGTCACACAGATGGCTTCGGCTTCGCCCCACCACTGGTCAGAGAACATGCGGGTGTTGATGTGCAGGTTGGCAAAGGTCACGTTTTCAATGTTACCGCCATCACGCAGCATCAGAGAGATGCCGCGGTTGGTGCGGGAGATAACGCAGTTGGTGACGGTAATATTGCGGAAGTCCGAAACGCTCTCGGTGCCAAACTTGATAGCGGCACTGGTGGAGGTCAGCGTACAGTTGGAAACCACAATGTTCTCACACGGGCCAAGATCTGCATTTTTCTCAGTGGTCTTGAACACGATGCAGTCATCGGCGGATTCAATATGGCAATTGTTGATGCGCACATTGCGGCAGTGGTCGGGATCAATGCCGTCGCAGTTGACCATTTTCAGGTTATTCAAAATGCGGATGCCATCAATCAGCACATCCTGGCAGCCCACCATATGCACGGTCCAGAACGCGCTGCGGGTCAGGGTGACTTCACGGATGGTCAGGTGCTGCACACCTTTCATCAGCAGCATGGGAATGCGCGGGTAATAGGTTCCCTCAATAAAGTTATGATCGATCTCGCCGTAAAAGTTTTCTTCGGAGCCATCGATTACGCCGCTGCCGCTGATGCAGACATCCTCGGCATCCTTAGCCATAATGAAATAATTCTTCGGCTCACCGTCATATTCGCAGTTTTCGTAAGAGGGCACTTTGAGCGATGTATCGCGGTAATGGTCGCGGTAGGCAGCTTCCACTTCCAAGAAGTCCTCTTTGTTTTCGCTGGCTTTCAGGCGGGAGCCATGCTCCAGGTGCAGCTCCACATGGCTGTGCAGCAAAATGGAACCGCATTTGTAAATATGGCCGCCCGGCACCAGCACTCGGCCGCCGCCGGCTGCCGCGCAGGCATCAATGGCTTTCTGGATGGCAGGGCCATCGTTTGTGGTGCCATCACCCACGGCACCATATTGCAAAATATCATAAATCATGATTGGCCTCCTTGGGGAGTATTCAGGGTGTATCAGCTGGGCCGAAAGCCCAGATAATCTTCACATGTAATCGTTGTTTTTCATTTTTCGATACACCTTAGAAGCTATTTTTTGTCATCATTGTGCACCGGCTTTATTTGGTGCGCAATGCTGATAAAACAGCTTCTTAAGGCAATACCGCATAATTCTAAGTGCCGATACGGCGAGCGAGGTGCGGCAGATGCTAAGCCAAAAGCGCAGATAATACTTTGTGTCTTATCGAGCATTTTGGCAACGCAGATGCCGTGCCGCAGCCGCCGGAGCGGTGCTTAAGCCGTAAGGCGGGAATTGTGCGGTGTTGCCTTAAATTTCGCAGAGCTTACCCGGCTCTGCAACGCGCACCTTGCCATCGGCCACAAACCAGATGGGCTGTGCCGACGGGTTATACAGCCGCTTGCCGTCTGCACTTTCGCGCGTGCTGCGCAGCGCGGTCAGGTAATCTGCAATCTGGCCATTGGTGGCATACCAGATATCCTGTGCGCCGTGCAGCTTTTCTGCCAGCTGCTCCATCAGGGGCCAGGTGTTTTCGCGCTCAAATTCAAAGCTGTGGCCCCAGATATAAAACAGCGGCATTTTTTCATATCCCGGAACATGCAAAAACTTTTCTGCGCGTTCCAGCAGCTTATCATTGTGGTGGCAGGTGGGTTTCCAGCGCAGCAGCTCCTGCGGCAGGGCAAAACTTCCGGTGCTTTCCACCGTGCGGCTGTACTGGATGCCCATGGCGCACAGCGCTTCCACCTGTTCGGGGTAGTATTCGCCAAAGGCATAGCTCATGCCCTGCACAATACCGCCGGTCAGTTCTTCCAGCGTCAGGCGGTCCTGCCACACTTCCCGCAGCCATTCAGTCTGGTTCATCTGGCGCGGGTGGCGGTGGGTCACGCCATGGCAGGCAATTTCGTGCTCGGCGTACAGGGTAGGCAGCTCGGCCTTTTGCACATAGCCGTCCTTATCCAGGTTGCCGGAGTTCAGGTGGAAGGTTCCCTTAAAGCCCGCCTGGTTAAAAATTTCGATCAGGCGGCGGTCATATACCTGGCCGTCATCATAACTGAACGTAATGGCTTTGGCCAGCCCACCGGGATACAGGTATTCCATCGTGTTCGCTTCCTTATTATATAATGTTTATTGCGGCGTCACCTGGGCGGGATCTGCATCCGGCAGGTAGCGGGCCGTGCCCAGAATATTGCCATCCAGGTCGGTGGTAATGCGCAGGCCGGGGCCAGCGGTGAACACCTTGCGGCCATCCACAAAGCTTCCGCCTCGTGACCACTGTTCACGATCTCCCAGCTGCGGCCGTTCAGGGCTTGGGTATAGCGGCATTCCAGCGGGCAGGTGCCCCACACCACGGTATCCCGCACCAGCTTACGCCGTACATGCGGGCGGTGTATTCCAGCACCGAGAGCATAGCCGGGCCGTAAGCATCCTGCGGGGGCTGGCCAGGTTCACAGATGACCGAAGGTTCGCCGGTAAAGGGGTCATACTGCTGCACAAAGCGGCACTGGGGGCCAATGGCCTGCATCAGCTTTTGCCCCAGTTGGGGAATCAGCTCATACATGCCGTAATTTTCCAGCGCACGGATGGCACGCTGATAGGTCAGCGCTTCAGCCTGGCCGCTCCAGTTGTTGGTGGTCACGTTGCGGAACAGCGGGTCGTTGGCGGCCACGCTGGGCAGCGGCATTTTGGTCCAGAACTCCTGCGGGTTCAGCAGGTGCTCCTTGACAAAGCGCTCCGCCAAAGCATCCGGCAGGCTGTGCCAATACATGCAGCGCAGCGTGTTGTGGATCAGGGTGGGCATCTGGTTGTGGTTTTTGTCGCGGTCAAACATCGCGCCGCGGGCATCGTCCCACAGGTAGCTCACCATCTTATCCTGCACGGCTTTGGCCTTGGCGGCCCACTGGGCCTGTGCCTCGGCATCGCCGCTGATTCGTGTAATTTCCGCCAATGTTTCGCGGCAGGCATATGAGTAGCTCATCACATCCATCGAGGCAATGGGCACCGCTGTGCAGCCTTGGGGCGGGGTTTCCTCCTCCCACGGGTCGGGGGCATCGGCGTAACGCATGGCGTGGTCTTCGCCGGTATCGTACTTGCACCAAGTCTCCAGGCAGCCGTCCCCATCGGAATCGCGTACACGCCACAGGTAGCGTCAAACGCTTCCAGCGTTTTGGCCAGCTGGGCCAGGTATTCGGCATCCTTGCCGCCCAGATAGTAAAGATCCAGCGCCGGTTCCGGGAAGCAGAAGCCCTGGAACTTGTTGAACTGCGGCACCACTTTGCCATCAATCACCGCAATGCTACCGGGAATCCGCCCGTCCGCACGCTGGTAGCGCATAAACATCAGGCTGTTGTTCAGGCCGGTGGCAAAATCACGGCTGGCATACATTGCGCCGCCCATGGGCTGGGTTTCCAGCCAGATTTTTCATAGCCGCCGCCCTCAACCAGAACGGGGTCGCCGCCAAAGTTTTTAATGTTCAGGCGGCACTTTTCTTCCGCCTGTTTGACCAGTTGGGAAAGCAGCGGGTCTTTGGTTTCAAACCGGACGCCGGTGTTTGCCTGCATCATGGGAGCTCACCTCTCAAAATGTACGTTCAGATAATCAAAATCGGCATGGTTATGCAGCCCTGCCATATCGTGGGCATACACCCCCACATGCGCCCCGGTAAAACCGCGGCAGTGCTCGTCCGTCAAAATATCGGTGGGGCAGGCCGGGCCGATGGACTGCCACTCCCCCTGCGGCTGGCGGTAATAGAACTGCGCCATGCCGCCGTCCGGGGTGGTGGTCAGCTTAAAGTCCAGCGTGCCATCCGGCACGGGAACAGGGTCGCACACATCTTCCACCACACCAGTATCGCTTTTTAACAGTTCCAGCACCGGGGTACCATCCTCGGCGCAGGTCTTGCCCAGCAGGTAGAAGTTCATGCTGTCATAACAGTAGGTAAAACCGGCCATCTGCTCCGGGCAGACGGGGGCAAAGTCCATGCGGGTCTCGGCCTGCATTTCGTGCTCCTGCTGGCGGCGGGCCACCAGGGTAACATGGTGCAGCGAGTTCATGGATTCCTGCCCGGTCAGCCGCAGCCAGCCGGGGCGGACGGTCAGGTTCACACAATCGCCCAGCGGGGTGCGCGGCGTGGCATAGCCGGGGGCAAGGGCCGGAACGTCAAAGTCATCCTGTTCCGCCATTGCGGGCAGCTCCACTTCTGGCAAATCTTTTGGGGCGGGCACGGCGTTTTTGGGCAATTTTTTCCGCCGCAGGCCAGCCGCGGCCAGCCATCCTGCCAGGTGATTTTTTGCAGCGCTGTTTCGCGCCCCAGCAGGCTGCCGCGGGCAGAGTTCGGGCGGGAGCACAGGTGTGCCATGTACCATTCACCGTTCTGCGTTTCCACAAAGGAACCGTGGCCGCATTTCTGGATAGCGGTCAGATCGTTCTGATCCGAAGTCAGCAGCGGGTTGTCCGGCATTGTCTCATAGGGGCCGAACACGTTGTCCGACCGCGCAATTGTGACACAATGGGAGTACCCAGTACCACCTTCGGCCACAACCAGATAGTACCAGCTGCCAATGTGATAGATGCGGGGACCTTCGGTGCAGCCGATGCCGGAGCGCTGTATACCTTGCGGCGTTCGCCCAGCAGGGCGCCGGTTTCGGGGTCCATCTGCTGCACCAGCACGCCTTTGAAGCCGTTGACCATATTGACCAGGTAGCACTTACCGTCGGTATCATGCAGCAACGAAGGGTCGAATCCGATGCTGTTCAAGTACACCGGCTGGCTCCACGGCCCTGTGATGGAAGCGGCACGGCTCATATAGTTATGGGTGTTGTACCAACGGCCCTTTTTGGTGGTCACGTTGGTGACAAGCAGGTAGTAATACTGCCCATCCCAGCTCAGGTCCGGGGCCCAGATACCGCCGGAGTTGGGGTCCCCCCGCAGGTCCATCTGGCCGGGTTCGCGCAGCGGGCTTGGCAGCTGCTCCCAGTGGGCCAGGTCTTTGGAATGGTACAGGTTGACACAGGGCCACCATTCAAAGGTGGATGTGGCAATGTAATAATCGTCCCCGGTGCGGATCATGCAGGGGTCCGGGCAAAAGCCGCGCAGGATGGGGTTCTGGATGGTTTTCATACAAACATCAGCCTTTCAGGCCGCTGGTGCCAATGCCCTGAACCAGATAGCGGTTGAAGAACAGGAAGATCAGGAACACGGGGATCAGCGAAAGGGTGGACATAGCAAACATTGCGCCGTAGTCCGTGGTGGAAGCAGAGTCGGCAAACAGTTTGATGGCGATGGATACAGTATAGGACTGCGGGCGGCTCAAGTAAAGCAGGGGGCCCATGTAGTCGTCCCACTTCCAGTAGAACTGAATGATAACAGTGGTTACGATGGAGGGTTTCATCAGCGGCAGGATGATGCGGCTGTAAATCTGGTATTTGCTGCAGCCGTCAATGGTAGCGGCTTCGTCCAGATCCTTGGGGATGCCCTGCATGAACTGCATCATCTGATAGATGAAGAACGCCTGGCCGCAGAAGTAAGGCAGGATCAGGGGCACATAACCGGGAACCAGACCCAGGCGATAATAAATCAGATACTGGGGAATCATGATGACCTGGGTGGGCAGCATCATGGTGACCAGCATACAGGTGAACCAGAACTTGCGGCCGCGGAACCGCACACGGGACAGAGCATAGGCCACCAGAGAGGAACTGATGACGGTGCCGAAGGTTGCAATGACCGTAATGAAGATGGAGTTTGTAAAGAAGGTTGCAAAGGTGGTGCCGCCAAAGCCTTTCCAGCCGGTGGCATAGTTTGTCAGCTTCAGCTCTTTCGGGATCAGGGACAGGGTGCCGCGCAGGATTTCGGCGTTGCCCTTGAACGAGCCGCTGATCATCCACAATACGGGATAAACCATCATAAAGCCGAACAAAATGACAAATGCGTGATACAGTACTTTGGTGACTGCTTTTCTGTTATGCATAACCGTACTCTCCTTCCCTGCTTAGTTTGCTTCGCTGAACACCCAGAACTTGGATGTTTTGAAGATGATGAACGTGATAAGGCCCATAACCACCAGCATAAACCAGGACATGGCGCAGGCGTAACCCATATCATTGTACTTGAAGGCCTGGTTGTAAACGTACAGGGCGTACAGCATGGTGCTGTTGTTGGGGCCGCCGTTGGTGATGATCATAGCCTGGGTGAATGCCATGAAAGCAGAGATGGTCTGCATAATCAGGTTATACAGAATGATGGGAGACAGGCAGGGCAGCGTGATGCGGAAGAAGCTCTGGTATCCACGTGCGCCGTCGATCCTGGCAGCTTCATAATAGCTGACAGGGATTTCTTTTAAGCCAGCGGCAAAAATAATCATCGAAGAGCCAAACTGCCAGACGGACATCAAAATCAGCGGGTAAAGCGCCAGTTTCTGGTTGCCGAACCAGTTGATGGTGCTCATGTCCATGTTGGCCAGCACGCTGTTGAACAGACCTTTGCGGGCAAACAGCTGTTTCCACACCAGGCAACGGCCACACTGCCGCCAACCAGGGATGGCAGGTAGTACAGTGAACGGTAGAACGTAACCATGCGGCTGGGCCGGGTGAGCAGGTACGCCACCAGCAAAGCGAACGTCAGCTTGAGCGGCACAGAGATCAAAACGTATTTTAAGGTGATGGCCAGAGATTTCAGGAAAACCTCGTCCTGGAACAGGCGCAGGAAGTTCTTGAACCCGATAAATGCTGCGGTTTTGGAGCCGAGCGAGTAGTTGGTGAATGCATAATAAAAGGAAATGCACACCGGAATCAGGGAAAAGCAGACAAAACCAAAGATAAACGGGAACGCAAACACATGGCCGACGGTATTATCTTTGTTCATGAACCTTTTCAGTGCCGAGGTGGAAGTTTGACCTTTCACGAAAGAATACCTCCCTTTCAAAAAGGGCGGGCACAGCCCTTTCTTCCTGACCGTGCCCGCCCGGAGCATTATGAATTTGTGTTAAAATTTACTCAGTGAACAGTGCAGCTGCATCGTCATAGGTCTTCTGGGCAGCTTCTTCTGCGGTGATCTGGCCGTCAACAACCTGCTGGATGTAGTTGCGGTAGTTATCAACAACCTCGTCCTGGCCGTCGGGGCTCAGCACGTTGACCTTGTCCGGCATCTTGAACTTAGAAACCTTGTCCATGAAGTCGTACATGATCTGCTGGCCTTCGGTAGCGTTGGCAGACAGGGTCTCACGAACGGTAGCGTTTACAGGAATGCCGCGCTCGCCCTGCAGGATGTTGTTGCAGTCGGGGTCATTTTCGAACCAGCTGATGAACTTAGCAGCTTCTTCTTTCTGCTGGCTGTCCTGAGAGACGCAGAGCATCTGAGAGGACTGGATGACAGCACCGGAAGGGCCATCGCTGGTGATGCGGGGCAGAGTTGCCAGCTTGAGGGTGCGGCCCTGATCCTGGCAGACGTTGTACATGGTCGGGAACTGGTTGGCAGCAACCCAAGCCATTGCAGCTTCGCCGGTTACCAAGAAGTCGTTTTCGATGTTGGTGATCTCAGCGGAAGCACCGGCATCGGGGTAAACCTCGTTCTTGATGGAGTCAGCACGCATCTGGATGTAGGGGGTCAGCATCTGGGGGTCATCGAAGCCCATGCCGGTCAGATCCAGGTTAAAGAAGCTGTACTGGCCAACATCGCCATACTGTGCAACGTAAACGGAGCAGCCAGCGATGAATTCAGAGGTCAGCATGGAGGAGCAGCCGTAAATGCCAAGCTTTTCATGGATGGTGTTGGCAGCGTTTGCGTAGTCATCCCAGGTCCAGGTATCGGTGGGCTCGGCAACGCCGGCTTCAGCGAACATGTCGGGATCATAAGCAATGCCGTAAGAGTTCAGGCCGTTGGAGATCCCCAGCTGATGGCCCTCAGTATCCTGGGTGGTCTTCAGGTTGGCATCGCCGATGCCGGAAACATCCACAACACCGGAAGCGATGTAGTCATCCAGCGGATAGATCTTGTCCATGTACATGGGGAAGTTGCCGCCCAGCTGGAAAATGTCCCACACCTGGTCAGAAGCAACCAGGGTCTTGAGCTTGGTGAAATAGTCATCAAAGGAGTAATACTCGTACTCGATCTTTACGTTCGGGTGCAGGGATTCATACAGCTCGATGGCCTTGATGGTGCGGTCGTGGCGGTCCTGAGAGCCCCACCATGCCATGCGCAGGTCAACTTCTTCATCGCCGGTGGAAGCAGCGTCTGCAGTAGAGGATGCAGTGCTTTCGGCAGTGGAGGAAGCGGTGCTTTCAGCGGCGGAGGAAGCGGTGCTGCCGCCGCAGGCTGCCAGGCTTACGCACATAGCGGCGGCCATTGTGGCTGCAATAATTTTCTTTTTCATATGGTGTTCTCCTTAATGTCAAGCAGTGGAACGGCGGCTGGGCAAGCGATGAACCAGCTTTGCCGTTAACATTTTTTATTCAGGCGGTGTGCACCCCGTCTTTCTTTCAACACTGTCATTATACCTGCTGGAAAGCACCGAAAATACTAAAAAAATATGCAGTTTTTGCTACAAAACACAGTTTTCTTGACTTTCCCCAAAAATAGTGTATTATATATATCCATAATACATAAACCTATTTTCGCTAATTTATGCACAATGCTAAAAGTTACAACTTTATGAAAGGACGTCTTTGCCAATGAGTCCCGAACGCGAACCGATGGAGAACGACTCCAACTCCTGCACGGCGGAAGAATTGGAGCAGCAAACTGTTGATGTTTATGTAGAGCGTGCTCTGCACGGCCCGGTGTTCCGCATGTCTTACGAGCACACCCACACTTATTGCGAAATTTTTTACCTGAAAAGCGGCACCTGCACCTACACCGTCAACCAGGGCCAGTGGCACCTGGAAGCGGGCGACCTGTTTATTGTGGCTGCGGGCGACCCCCACAGCACCCGCTACGAGGGCAAAACCAGCTGCGAGCGCATTATCGTGTTCTGTAAATCAGATGTACTTGCCGGCATGATGCGTGGCGACCTGACCGAAGTACAGCAGGCGCTGGAGCGTTCCTGCAAGGTGATCCTGAACGCCGAGACCCGCACGATGGTAGAAGCTCTTTTGGACCAGATGCTGCTGGAAAAAACGACCTGCCGCGCAAATATTCGGAGCAGGTGCTGGAGCTGGAATCACTGCATCTGGTGCTGCTTTTGCTGCGGAATGGCATTTTCAGCCATGAAACCATGTCTCCCAAAGAGGGCTACAGCGCCGACATTGAGCGCGCGCTGAAATACATTGCGCTGAATTACCAGCAGCCCTTAACGCTGGAAGAAGTGGCCGGATACTGCAACCTGAGCCCCACCTATTTTTCCCGCAAGTTCAGGCTGATCACCGGGCAGACGTTCAAAGAGCATGTGAATTACATCCGGCTGCGCCAGGCCACCCAGATGCTGTTGATGACAGATAACTCCATCACCAAAATTGCCATGCTGTGCGGCTTTGGCAGCAGCAACTATTTCAAGGATCTGTTCCGCGCCAGCACCGGGCGTTCCCCCCGTGAATACAGAAAGCACTCCGGGCTGCCCATCCACCCCCACCTGCGGGATAACGGGTAACGCACGGAGTGCCGTAACCAAACCGTATTTTATTGTGCAGTTATTCCAGCGTCATGCCATATTTATCAAAAATGCGGTTGAACAAAAAGGCGTTGCAATAGCTCGCCAGCCCCGGCGCCACCAGCAGCACCGGCCAGAATACAAAAACGCCCACGGCAAAAAATGCTACCGTGACCATCAGCGCGGCCAGAACAGGCATTACATTGCGCAGTGCCATGGCAATGCCCATCTTGAACAGCGCGCCGATGGTGTTATCGCACCGGGCAACCAGCGGGAACAGCATGGTGATAAACAGCGCCCAACAGGCCAGCAGCACTACGCTGGTAAAAAACATTGCCCCCGCAAACACCGAACTGGTCTGCAGGCAGATCGCCAGATCCAGTACCAGAAGGATGCCAACCGCCAGGTACCCCACCCACAGCGCGGTTGCCTGTTTGAGGTTCTGCTTAAAAGAATGGAAAAACGCGGGAATGAGCTGGCCTTCCTGCCCGCGGGCCATCTTTAAGGTAACGTAATACAGCGCCGTTGTGGCCGCACCCGCCGTTACCACCGGCAGGCAGCAGAGATACCACAGGCAGGACAAAAGGAAAAAATCCGCCAAATTGCCGATAAACTTCCAGATTGGATTTTCGAGACTGAAAAATTTCATGATGTGCCCTTCCTGTTGTTGGCTGCATGGTCAGGGGGGCTCCCCTGCCGCTTGCGGCCATTTTTACTTTTGTAGGGCATGGTACCACAAAAAAGAGCGCCTGCAAGGCCCGGCAGGAAGAATGGCTGAAAAAATTTGGCGGCATGTTCAGCAGGAAGCGCTATCAAAAAGTCTGCAATAAAGCTGCCGCCTGCTTTCCCACGGTGTTATAGGTGCTCTGGTGGTATAAAAAACATTGTTGATTCTGCGTTTCAAACACCTATGTAAAGAGATTTTGACGGTGGTTGGAAAGTAAACTTGATCGTATTTTTGCGGAAATGTGTTATAAAGAATATACAGAAGAAAGGAACAAATGCGATGTACATAAGTAAACGACTAAAAGAACTGAGAACCGTAAGCGGTTTTAGCCAAGAAAAACTTGCGGAGCTCCTCGATGTTTCAAGGCAAACAATTTCAAGTTGGGAAAATGAAAGGAGCTATCCTGATGTTCACAATCTAATTATGCTCTGCGACATTTATTCCGTTTCTTTGGATGACCTTATGAAAGGAGATATAGAAACGATGAAAAAAGAAGTGGCCAACACAACTCTAAATAAATCCCCCCAAGATGCAGTACAACTGATCCAAAGCGGCCTGGTTATGATTATAGGACTGCTTATTGCGGTAACTGGTCTTATCATTACGCTAAATGGTGGAAGTACCCTATGGGGATACGGATTGATGATTATTGGTGCTGCCCTTGCTTGCTTCTTTGCCTTTTATGCTGATTATCTAAAACGCAAAAATAAGATACAGACATATAAGGAATTGAGTGATTTTTACGATTATTCCATGAAGTTACTAAATCAAGACAATCATTAGGAAGCAAAAACTATGGAATTATTTGTTAGGGCAATACCGCATAATTCTAAGTGCCGATACGGCGAGCGAGGTGCGGCAGATGCTAAGCCAAAAGCGCAGATAATACTGGATGCTGCAAAGGTGAGCGCCGCCAGTGGCGGAAACAGCGAAC
>ENA-OQAJ01000046-OQAJ01000046.1-human-gut-metagenome-genome-assembly--contig:-NODE-46-length-31559-cov-7.620673_pt1 | contig 31559 bp, 50 predicted proteins | sample MGYA00242736_ERZ504529 | MGnify/ENA primary metagenome ERZ504529 (study PRJEB26092, sample SAMD00036275) | human gut metagenome | host: Homo sapiens | study: EMG produced TPA metagenomics assembly of...
GGTTCGCTGTTTCCGCCACTGGCGGCGCTCACCTTTGCAGCATCCAGTATTATCTGCGCTTTTGGCTTGGCATCTGCCGCACCTCGCTCGCCGTATCGGCACTTAGAATTATGCGGTATTGCCCTTAAACAAAAACAGCGCCCGCTTATTCAGCAGGCGCTGTTCTTAATTCATGCTATCTGTCAATCAGACCAATTCGATAATGGCCATTTCGGCAGCGTCACCGCGGCGCATACCAGTCTTGATAATGCGGGTGTAACCACCATTGCGGTCAGCGTACTTGGGTGCATAAACGTCCATAACCTTCTTGGCAACATCCTCCTTGGTGATGTAGCTGAAGATCTGGCGCTTGGTATGCAGGTCGCCGCTCTTGCCGAGGGTGACCATCTTTTCGGCCATAGCGCGAACTTCCTTAGCGCGGGTAACGGTGGTTTCAATCTTGCCGTTCTCAAACAGGTAAGTGACCATCGCACGCAGCATGGCGTTGCGGCTATCGGTAGCGCGGCCGAGCTTTCTAGTACCGGGCATTCCGTTTCACTCCTTTACAAATCAGTTGTCTTCGTCTTTGGTAAGCGTAAAGCCCAGGCTGTCCAGCTTTGCCATGACTTCCTCGAGGCTCTTGCGGCCAAGGTTGCGCACCTTCATCATGTCGTCCTCGCTCTTGTTCACAAGGTCGCCCACGGTGTTAATGCCGGCACGCTTGAGGCAGTTGAAGGAACGGACGCTCAGGTCCAGCTCTTCAATCGTCATCTCAAGGGCCTTTTCCTTGCCCTTTTCGTCGTTTTCGACCATGATTTCGGTCTCAGCGGCTTCATCGCACAGGTTCACAAACAGGTTCAGGTGCTCGGTCAGCACGCGTGCAGAAAGGCTCAAAGCCTCCTGTGCACTGGTGGTGCCGTCGGTCCAAACCTCAATGGTCAGCTTATCATAGTCGGTGATCTGGCCAACACGGGTGTTTTCCACCGTGTAGTTGCACTTGAGCACGGGGTATAAATGCTGTCCACCGGCAGGGTGCTGATATCGTTTTTCTCAATCAGCGCCTGCTTGTTGCGCTCAGCGGGAACATAGCCGCGGCCTTTATCAAAGGTCAGCTCCATAACCAGCTTAGCGCCATCGCCCAAGGTGGCAATGTGCCATTCCGGGTTCAGGATCTCAAGGTCATCGCCCTGCTTGATGGTGCCGGCCGTGACTTCACACGGGCCAACAGCTTCAACGCGGACGGTCTTGGGGCCGTCGCCATAGATCTTGGCGGCAATGCCCTTGAGGTTCAGCACGATTTCAGTCACGTCCTCGCGCACGCCCTCAATAACAGAGAACTCATGCACGACACCGTCGATCTTGACGCTGGTAACTGCCACACCGGGCAGGCTGGAGAGCAGCACACGACGCAGGCTGTTGCCCAGCGTGGTGCCGAAACCGCGTTCCAGCGGCTCAACAACGAACTTACCATAACGGCCATCCGGCGAAAGGTTGGCCATCTCGATCTTGGGGCGTTCAATCTCCATCATAAAAACCCTCCTTGATCAGCCTGCGGCCAATAGCTGGCGCGCAGGTTCGTAGTAAATAGCGGTAATGAAAAAAGAGAGCTTACTTGGAGTACAACTCGACGATGAGGTGTTCCTGAACGTCGAAGTCGATATCGCTGCGCTCAGGCAGCTTGGTGACAACACCCTTCAGGCTGCCGGTTTCGCGGCTCAGCCAGGAAGGCAGAGCAACAACAGCAGCATCAGCGCCGGTCAACTTGGCAAACTTTTCAATCTTGCGGCTGCCTTCAACAACGTCGATCACGTCGCCGGCCTTCACCTGGTAAGAGGGGATGTTAACGCGCTTGCCATTAACGGTGAAGTGGTTGTGAGAAACGAGCTGACGGGCATCGCGGCGGGTGGAAGCGTAGCCCAGACGGAAGACCACATTGTCCAGACGGCACTCCAGCAACTGGAGCAGGTTTTCACCAGCCTGGCCCTGACGGCGGGAAGCTTCTTCAAAGTAGTTAGAGAACTGCTTTTCCAGACGCCGTAGATAAACTTCAGCTTCTGCTTCTCCTGCATCTGGGTGGCGTATTCAGACTTCTTCTTGCGGAAGTTGCCGTTGGAATTGCGGGTGGTGTTCTTCTTGGCATAGCCCATGACTGCAGGAGAAATGCCGAGAGCCTTGCAGCGCTTTGCGATCGGCTGAGTATTTTTAGCCATAATTCAGTTTCCTCCTTCAATCAAATACGGCGGCGCTTGGGCGGGCGGCAGCCGTTATGGGGGATCGGGGTGACATCGCGGATCATGGTGACCTCCAGGCCGGTAGCCTGCAGGGCACGGATTGCGCTTTCACGTCCGGAGCCAGGGCCCTTAACGTAAACTTCAACAGTCTTCATGCCGTGTTCCATTGCAACCTTTGCAGCGGTTTCAGCGGCAGACTGAGCAGCGTAAGGAGTGCTCTTGCGGGAACCGCGGAAATTCAGAGCGCCCGTGCTGCACCAGGAAACGGTGTTGCCCTGGGTATCGGTAATGGTGACGATGGTGTTGTTAAACGTGCTCTGGATATGAGCAGTGCCAGCAGCAATATTCTTGCGCTCTTTCTTTTTGGTGCGGGTATTACGAGCCGCACTAGCTTTCGTAGCAGCCATTTCAGTTCCTCCTTACTTCTTCTTGTTAGCAACAGTGCGCTTCGGACCTTTGCAGGTACGGGCATTGGTCTTGGTGCGCTGGCCGCGGCAAGGCAGGCTCTTGCGATGACGTACGCCACGGAAGCACTGGATTTCGGTCAAACGCTTAATGTCCAGCGCGACGTTCCGGCGGAGATCGCCCTCAACGATGATATTGTTTTTGTCAATGTAGTCACGGATCTTAGCTTCATCGTCAGCAGACAGATCCTTGACGCGGGTATCAGGGTTGATTCCGGTGCCGGCGAGAATCTCGTCAGCAGTGCTCTGACCGATACCATAAACATAAGTCAGACCAACCTCGATCCGCTTCTCGCGAGGCAGATCAACACCAGCAATACGTGCCATAAAGCACCTCCATTAGTAACATCCCATGTCCTAGTCGGGGCCTGCGCCGGGAATCTACGCACTTGGCCCCCAAGCGTTTTGGGTACGGTTTCCAGGGTTTTAACCCCGGACCTTTAGCCCTGACGCTGCTTATGCTTCGGATTGGCGCAGATGATCATCACGCGGCCTTTGCGCTTGATGACCTTGCACTTCTCGCAGATGGGTTTCACGGAAGGTTTTACCTTCATGATGTTAACCTCCTTCTATAAACACAAGGCACTTATTTGGAGCGCCAGGTGATTCGGGCTTTGGTCAGGTCGTAGGGGGACATCTCCATGGTGACTTTATCGCCAGGCAGGATGCGGATAAAATTGGTCCGCAGTTTGCCGGAGATGTGTGCCAGCACCGTATGGCCATTGGGCTTGCCCTCTTTGTTGAGCAGCTCGACCTTGAACACAGTGTTGGGCATAGCCTCGCGGACGACGCCTTCTACTTCGATGACATCTTCTTTAGACAAGCTGATTGCCTCCTTGAAGGTTCATTCAGAACGGATGTTCGGCATCATATGCCTTGATCGCGTCACTGATCGGTTGATCGCTTTTCAGAAGCTCGTTGCCAAGAACGGTTGCGGTGGGGGCAACGTGCCGGCTCTTTTTGCGCTTCGGGTTTGCCACCGTGCGGTGGCTGCCATCGGCCAGGGCCAGTATTTCACCCTCCACATCCAGAACGGCATAGGTGCGGGTTTTATCCCGTCCCGCTTGGAGCGTACCAGTTGGCCTTTCACAAAGTCCATCCGGGTTCCTCCCAGCCGTGGGTCAGGACTTCCGGCCCGTTGGATGTGATCGCCACCGTGTGCTCAAAGTGAGCAGCAAGGCCGCCATCACAGGTCTTGACCGTCCATCCATCTTTCAAGGTCTTTACCGCGCATTTATATTGGCAGATCATCGGTTCAATCGCGATGCACATGCCCGGCATCAGGCGCTGCCCACGGCCCGCGTGCCCATAATTGGGAATTTCGGGGTCTTCGTGCAGCTCCTTGCCAACGCCGTGGCCAACATATTCACGCACAACGGAGAAACCGTTCTCCTCCACGTAGCTTTGCACTGCGTGGCCGATATCCCCCACTCTTGCACCTGCCTGCGCGGCAGCAATACCAAGGTGCAGACTCTCTTTGGTCACATCCAGCAGGCGCTGGGCTTCCAAGTCGAGCTTGCCGCAGGCAAAGGTACAGGCGTTATCACCATTAAAACCATCAATCTTGCAGCCGGTGTCAATCGAAACGATATCGCCGGGGCGGATCTTCTGGTCGCGGGAGGGGATGCCGTGGATGACGGTGTCATTCACGCTGATACATGCCGTGGCGGGAAAACCGTACAGATGAAGGAAGTTCGGTCTTGCACCATGGCGCACGATAAAGTCGTAAATAATTTTGTCAATCTCTGCCGTGGTTATACCCGGTTCGATTGCTTCGCCGCCTGCTTTCAATGCAGCTGCGCTGATTGCAGCAGCTTTGCGCATTTTTTCGAGTTCGGCAGCATTTTTAATCTGAATCATGGAACGCTTACGCCTCCAACTGCTTCAGGATGTAGGCGTTGGTTGCTTCAATCGAGCCCTGGTCCGGAATATCAACCAGCTTGCCGCGCTTACGGTAAAAATCTACCAGCGGCTCGGTTTGCTGATGATACGTTACCAGACGGTCACGCACGGTTTCAGGGCGGTCATCCTTGCGGATCACCAGCTCGCCGCCGCAGCGGTCGCACACGCCTTCCACCTTGCTGGGTTTATTCTTGATGTGGTAGCTGGCACCGCACTTGGCGCACACACGGCGGCCTGCCATGCGTGCTTCGATCGTGGAATCCTCAACCAGCAGGTTGACGACCTTATCGATCTCGATACCAAGCTGCTCAAGCGCTTCGGCCTGAGCGATGGTGCGCGGCACACCATCCAGAATAAAACCGTTCGCACAGTCGGAAGCGGTCAGGCGCTCCTTGATGATGCCAAGGATGACTTCATCAGGAACGAGCGCACCCGCGTCCATAAAACTCTTTGCTTTCAGCCCCATCGGGGTACCGTCCTTAACGGCGGCACGCAGGATGTTGCCGGTGGAAATGGTGGGGATGTTCAGCTTATCGGACAGGATCTCGGCATTGGTGCCTTTGCCGGCGCCAGGGGCGCCCAACAGGATCAGTTTCATAGGTGTTCCCCTTTCCATTCAAGCTCCACCAGTGACCAGTCGCCTCTGGCGGAGCTGGTCAATTACTCCAAAAAGCCTTTGTGATGGCGCGCCGTCATGTAGCCTTCCAGAGAACGGGCCGTATCCAGTGCCACGCCGACGATAATGAGCAGGCTGGTACCACCAGCTGGATGGAAACGCCGGTCAGATCGCCGATGATCATCGGCACAGCCGCAACGATTGCCAGGAACACAGCGCCGATCAAAGTGATCTTGCTCAGGGTCTTGGTGATGAAATCGCTGGTCGCTTGCGGACGAATGCCGGGGATGGTGCCGTTGTTCTTGCGCAGCTGGTTGCTGATGTCTACCGGATTGTACTGGATTGCAACATAGAAGTAGTTGAAAGCCACAATCAGCAGAACATAAACAACGAGATATAGAACACTGTTGTAGTTAAAAACGCGGAAGAATGCTGTCCAGTACGGATGCTTGGTAGCGTCCAGATTCAGGAAGCTGCCAATCATATTGGGCAGACCGCACAGGGTAGAAGCGAAGATGATGGGCATAACGCCGCTCATGTTCACTTTGATGGGAATATAGCTGGCCTGACCGCCGTACATTTTGCGGCCAACCACGCGCTTTGCGTACTGCACCGGAATGCGGCGCTCAGCGTTGGTCAGGATCACTACAAAGATCACAGCAACAAGGGCTAGAATGACCATGGCGGGGATCATAATGTAGTAACCGGAAGCACCAGCCTGTGCACGGGTGAGCATATCCTGGAAGGAAGAGCCCACGCGGGACCAGTCAGCCACGATACCGGCAAAGATCATCAGGGACAGGCCGTTGCCAATACCCTTTGCGTCGATCTGATTGCCCATCCATGTGACAAACTGAGCACCGGCGGTGAAGCAGGCCACGATAACGATACCGGAGAAGATACCGGCAAAGCCATCGGTGTACTTCAGCGCGCCCATGCGGCGGATGATAAAGTAGTAAGCGATGCTCAACAGCAGCGCGATTGCCGCACCGGTGTAGTTGCTGATCTTGGTGAGCTTTTGACGGCCCTCCTCACCCTCTTTGGAGAGATTTTCCAGATAAGGGATCGCAACACAGAGCAGCTGAATAATAATCGTTGCGTTGATATAGGGCTGAACACCCAGCGCAAAGATCGTGCAGCGGCTCATGGCACCGCCGGACATCATGTTGAGGTAAGTCAGCATGCTACCGGTGGTGAACATGGATTCCAGTGCACTGCTGGTGATATAAGGTACCGGAATTGCGCAGCCAAGACGGAAAAGAATCAGGATCAAAAGCGTGTACAGAAGGCGCTTACGCAGATCTTCGGTCTTCCAGGCGTTGCGAAACGTTTCGAACACCTTAGATCACCTCAGCCTTCCCGCCTGCTTTCTCAATCTTTTCCTTGGCCGAAGCAGTGTAAGCTGCAACCTTGACATTAACTGCCTTGGTCAGCTCACCATTGCCCAGGACCTTGACGCCATCCAGCGTCTTGGAGATGATGCCGGCATCCAGAAGAGCCTGTGCATCGACGGTTGCACCAGCCTCGAACTTTTCGAGGTCAGACACCTTAATGGTGACATACTTGGTGGCGAAAATGTTATTGAAACCGCGCTTGGGCAGGCGACGCTGCAGGGGCATCTGGCCGCCTTCAAAGCCTGCCTTCTTGACGCCGCTGCGAGCCTTCTGGCCCTTGTGGCCGTAACCGGCGGTCTTGCCGTTGCCGGAGCCAGCGCCGCGGCCCTTACGGGTCACAGCCTTGCGGGCACCTGCGGGCGCGTTCAGTTCATGAAGCTTCATGCTTGCACCTCCTTGCGTTATGCCTTGGTCACAACAACCAGGTGGGCGATCTTAGCGATCTTACCCTGGGTAGCTGCGTTGTCAGGCTGCTCGGTAACCTCACCGGGGCGGTTCAGGCCCAGGGAGTGCGCAACGGCGATCTGCTCTTTGCCGCGGCCGATCAGGCTCTTGGCCAGACGAATCGTAACTTTTTCCATTGTAGCGCCCTCCTTAGCCCAGGATTTCCGCAACAGTCTTGCCGCGCTTGGCTGCGACGCTCTCGGCGTCGGTCAGGCCGCACAGACCAGCAAAAGTGGCAGCGGTAACGTTGATGGGGTTATTGGAACGCAGGCTCTTGGTACGAATGTCCTTGATGCCAGCGCATTCCAGAACAGCACGAACCGGGCCGCCGGCGATAACGCCGGTACCGGGGGCAGCGGGACGCATCAGAACGCGGCCTGCACCATACACGCCAACGATCTCGTGGGGGATGGTGGTGCCCTTCATGGCAACCTTGTGCATGTTCTTCTTGGCGGCGCCTTCACCCTTGCGGATGGCCTCGGGAACTTCGCCGGACTTGCCAACGCCGTAACCGATGTTGCCCTTGCCGTCGCCAACAACGATCAGGGCAGCGAACTTCATAACGCGGCCGCCCTTAACGGTCTTGGAAACGCGGTTGATGGAGACGACCTTGGTGATCATGCCGTCATCTTGTTCTCTGTTTCTCTGCATGGCCATTGTATCTTCTCCCTCCTTACAGTTTCAGGCCGCTTCACGGGCACCTTCAGCAAGTGCCTTAACACGGCCGTGGTATACGAAACCGCCGCGGTCATAGACCACTTCGGTAATGCCTTTTTCAAGGCACTTCTTGGCGATGCGCTCGCCAACCTTCTTGGCAGCGTCGCAGTTGCCGCCGTAGTCCTCAAAGTCCTTTTCCAGGGTGGAGGCGGAAGCCAGCGTAACACCAGCTTCATCGTCGATCACCTGGCAGTAGATGTGCTTGGCAGAGCGGAAAACATCCAGACGAGGACGCTCGGCAGTGCCGCTGATCTTGCCGCGGACGCGGCGGTGACGGCGAAGACGAGCTTCGTTCTTATCAGCCTTATTGACCATAATGTTTCTCCCCTCCTATTATTTGCCCTTGCCGGCTTTGCCTTCCTTACGGATGACAAACTCGCCGACATAGCGGATGCCCTTGCCTTTGTACGGCTCAGGCGGGCGCTTGCTGCGGACTTCGGCCGCAAACTGGCCGACTTCCTGCTTGTCGCTGCCCAGGATGCTGAAATGCAGAGCATCCTTGACTTCGATCTTGATGGTCTCGGTTTCTGCAACCTCAACCGGGTGAGAGAAGCCCAGGGTCAGGACCAGCTTGCTGCCCTGCTTTGCGCAGCGGTAGCCAACGCCCTGGATCTCCAGGTCCTTGCGGAAGCCTTCGGTAACACCGACAACCATGTTGTGGATGTTGGTGCGGGTCAGGCCATGGAGGCTACGTGCCTCCTTCTCGTCATTGGGGCGGGTAACCAAAATCTCATTGCCCTCGACCTTAACGGTCATCAGGGGATGGAATTTGGAATGCAGGGTACCCTTGGGGCCCTTCACGGTGATGGCGTGATCGGCCTCGTCGACCTTCACTTCCACGCCCGCGGGAATGACGATGGGTTTTCTTCCAATTCTCGACATTGTCTTATGCCCCTTTCTTACCACACAAAGGCGAGCACTTCACCGCCGACATGAGCTGCGCGAGCAGCCTTGTCAGTCATGACGCCCTTGGAAGTGGAGATGATTGCGGTGCCCAGGCCCTTCATGACCTTGGGCATATCTTCGCAGTTGGTGTAAATGCGCAGACCCGGCTTGGAAACGCGCTTCAGGCCGTCGATGACCGGAGCACCATTTTCCTGATACTTGAGGGTCAGGGTGATAACACCCTGCTTGCCGTCGTCGGTGACTTTCATACCCTTGATGTAGCCCTCATCAACCAGGATCTGGCAGATTGCCTTCTTCAGGTTGGAAGCAGGAACGTCCACGGAAGGGTGTTTGGCAGTGCTGGCGTTGCGGATGCGAGTGAGCAGGTCCGCGATAGGATCGGTGATTTGCATGCCACTAACCTCCTTAGGTTGTGATAAATTTGTTGTTGATGTTTCGTTATGGGAGCAAACGCTCCCTTACAGTGAAGAAAGCAGATTACCAGGACGCCTTCTTGACGCCGGGGATCTCGCCCTTATAGGCCAACTCGCGGAAGCAGATACGGCAGACGCCATACTTACGCAGGTAAGCATGCGGACGGCCGCAAATCTTGCAACGGTTGTATTCACGGGTGGAGAACTTGGCAGGACGCTGCTGCTTGATCTTCATAGAAGTTTTTGCCATTCGTTGTTCCTCCCTGATCAGTTGGCGAACGGAGCGCCCAGAGCCTTCAGCAGCTCCTTGGCTTCCTCGTCCGTCTTAGCGGTGGTGACGAAGCAGATATCCATGCCGCGGACTGCATCGACCTTATCAAAGTCGATTTCCGGGAAGATGATCTGCTCCTTCAGACCGAGGCGTAGTTGCCGCGGCCGTCGAAGCTGTTGCCGTTAATGCCGCGGAAGTCGCGGACACGGGGCAGAGCAACGTTGAACAGGCGGTCAACGAACTCGTACATACGCTCACCACGCAGGGTGACCTTTGCGCCGATGGGCATGCCCTGGCGCAGTTTGAAGTTTGCAACGCTCTTCTTGGCCTTGCAGACAACGGCCTTCTGGCCGGTGATCTGGCCCAGGTCAGCGACGATAGCATCGATAACCTTGACGTTCTCTTTTGCCTCGCCGGCAGCCACGTTGATGATGACCTTATCCAGCTTGGGAATCTGCATCACGCTCTTGTAGCCGAACTTTTTGTTCAGGGCCGGAGCGATCTCATTGACATACTGTTCTTTCAAACGTGCCATAATTAACTCCTCCCTTACAGTTCAGCACCGCACTTGCGGCAGATACGGACGTTCTTGCCATCCTTAACGGAATGGCCCACACGGGTGGCCTTGCCGCATTTGGGGCAAACGGGCATGACCTTGCAGGCGTAGATAGCGCCTTCGGCCTTAACGATGCCGCCCTGCTCGCCCTGACGGCGCGGCTTGACGTGCTTGGTAACCATGTTCAGGCCTTCGACAATGACCTTACCCTCTTTGGGGCTGGTCTGCAGAACCTTACCGGTCTTGCCCTTGTCCTTGCCAGAGATGATCATCACGTTGTCGCCGGTTTTAACATGAAGATTATTCATTCTAAAACCTCCTTACAGCGATTCGGGAGCCAGGGACAGGATCTTGGTGTAGCCGGCGTCGCGAAGTTCGCGAGCGACGGGTCCAAAGATACGGGTGCCCTTGGGGCTCTTGTCGGCCATAACGATAACGGCGGCGTTCTCATCGAAACGGATGTAGGAACCGTCGTCACGGCGCAGGCCCTGCTTGCTACGGACGATAACGGCCTTGACCACATCGCCCTTCTTAACGGTGCCGCCGGGAGCAGCCTTCTTCACGCTGCAGACCACGACGTCGCCGATGTTTGCGTATCTCTTGCGGGTACCGCCCAGTACACGGAAGCACATTAACTCCTTGGCACCGGTGTTGTCGGCCACTTTGAGATAAGTTTGCATCTGAACCATCTTTCAGGTCCTCCTTTCAAAGTACCAGGCTTATTTCGCTTTCTCCAGGATCTTGACGAGACGCCAGTTGACCTGCTTAGAAATCTTGCGGGTCTCCATGATCTCAACGCGGTCGCGATGCCGGCTTCGTTGTTTTCGTCATGAACCTTGAACTTCTTGGTACGCTTCAAGATCTTCTTGTAGAGGGGGTGCTGAACGCTGTCCTTAACAGCAACAACGATGGTCTTATCCATCTTGTCGGAAACGACAACGCCCACACGGGTCTTTCTCAGATTACGTTCCATGTTTTACCCTCCCTCTTACGCGTTTTTAACGTTCTTCTCTGCCATGATGGTCATCACGCGGGCGATGTCCTTCTTCACAGCATCGATGCGAACGGGGTTATCCAGCTGGTTGATGGCGTGCTGAAAGCGCAGGTTGAAGAGCTCGGCCTTCAGGTCCTTGAGCTGCTTGTTCAGTTCGACATCGGTCATTTCACGCAGTTCCTTGGCTTTCATTCAGCGTCACCCTCCTTTACGGTGTCAAGCTCTTCGCGCTTGACAAATTTGCAGCGGATCGGCAGCTTGTTGCTGGCCAGGCGCAGAGACTCACGAGCGGTAGCCTCATCACGTCGGCGAGCTCAAACAGCACGCGGCCCGGCTTAACCACAGCAACCCAGTACTCCGGGCTGCCTTTACCAGAACCCATTCGGGTGCCGGCCGGCTTTTCAGTAACGGGCTTATCGGGGAAGATCTTGATCCAGACCTTGCCGCCACGCTTGATATAACGAGTCATAGCAACACGAGCAGCTTCGATCTGGTTGGAAGTGATCCATGCCGGCTCCAGAGCAACCAGACCGTACTGGCCCTGGTTGACAGTGTTGCCACGCATGGCCTTACCGGTCATGCGGCCACGCTGAACGCGGCGGTATTTAACACGCTTCGGCAGTAACATTACTGTTTGCCTCCTTCCTTCTTAGCAGGGGCTTTGGCGCCCTTCAGGATCTCGCCTTTGTAGATCCAAACCTTGACGCCGACCTTGCCGTAGGTGGTGTTGGCCTCGGCGAAGCCATAGTCGATATCAGCGCGCAGGGTCTGCAGGGGGATGGTGCCCTCATGGTAGCTCTCAACGCGGGCGATATCAGCGCCAGCCAGACGGCCGGAGCAGGTAACCTTGATACCCTTGGCAGGCACGCCGCCGCGGGGCTGCATTGCATTGCGGATAACCTGCTTCATAGCACGGCGGAACGCAATGCGGCGCTCCAGCTGGGAAGCAACATCCTCAGCAACCAGCTGAGCGTTGGTGGTGGTGCCCTTAACCTCAACAATATTCAGGTTAACGTTCTTGCCGGTCAGCTTAGCCAGCTGCTTTTCGATCTTTGCGCTCTCAGCGCCGCCCTTGCCGATAACGATGCCCGGCTTGGCGCAGAAGACGTTGACCTTACGCGGGGGGTGCCGGTCTGGCTGTCCACAGTGCGCTCGATCTCGATCTTGGGAACGCCAGCAGCGTACAGCTGCTTCTTCAGGGTCTTGCGGATCTTATGATCCTCAACGAGGGTGTCGCCGAATTCCTGCTTAGAGGTAAACCAGCGGCTGTCCCAATCTTTAATAACGCCCACGCGCATGCCATGGGGATTAACTTTCTGGCCCATTTGTTTACCTCCTTAGTTTTTCTCTTTCAGCACAACAGTCATGTGGCTGGTGCGCTTCAGGATGCGGTATGCACGGCCCTGTGCGCGCGGCATAATGCGCTTCAGAGTCGGGCCGGGGCAGACATAGCATTCCGCAACATACAGGTTGTTGCGGTCCATATCAAAATTGTTTTCCGCGTTAGCGGCAGCAGAGTTCACCAGTTTGAGAAGGGGCTCACAAGCGGCCTTCGGGGTGTACTGCAGAATCGCCTGAGCTTCAGCCAGCGGCTTATTACGGATGAGATCCATCACGATAGAAACCTTGCGGGGGCTGATGCGGGCGTAACGGAGCGTTGCCCGTGCTTCCATGTTGTGTTCCTCCTCTCTTATTTGGCGACGGTCTTACCGCCGCCGTGGCCAGTGAACTTGCGGGTGGGAGCAAACTCACCCAGTTTGTGGCCAACCATATCCTCAGTAACGTATACGGGCACATGCTTGCGGCCGTCATGGACAGCAAAGGTGTGGCCGACGAATTCGGGGAAGATGGTGGAGGAGCGGCTCCAGGTCTTGACGACGCTCTTCTTACCGGCCTCGTTCATCGCTTCAACTTTCTTCATCAGAGAATCCGCGACGTAAGGGCCCTTTTTGGTGCTACGAGACATATCTTATTTCCTCCCTTAACCGTTGGCGCGCTTCACAATGAACTTGTTGGAGCGAGCATGATGTTTGCGAGTCTTGAGACCCATAGCCGGCTTGCCCCACGGGGTGCGCGGGCTGTCGTGACCAACCGGGGCGCGGCCTTCGCCACCGCCGTGCGGGTGATCGCAGGGGTTCATGACGGAACCACGGCTGCCGGGGCGAACGCCCATGTGGCGCTTGCGGCCAGCCTTGCCCAGGTTGACGTTCTCGTGGTCGAGGTTGGAAACAACGCCGATGGTGGCGATGCAGTTAACGGGGATGTTGCGCATCTCGCCGGAAGGCAGGCGAACCAGTGCATAACCGTTCTCCTTAGCCATCAGCTGAGCCATAACACCAGCGGAGCGGACCAGCTGGCCGCCCTTGCCCGGGTAGAGCTCGATGTTGTGGATCATGGTACCGACGGGGATGTTCTCAAACGGCAGAGCGTTGCCCGGCTTGATATCGGCGGTGGGGCCAGCCATGACCTTATCGCCAACCTTCAGGCCGTCCGGAGCCAGAATGTAGCTCTTGGCGCCGTCTTCGTACTCAACGAGAGCGATGAAAGCGGAGCGGTTCGGGTCATACTCAAGGGTCTTGACCGTTGCGGGAACACCGAACTTGTTGCGCTTGAAATCGATCACGCGGTACTTGGTGCGGTTGCCGCCGCCGTGATGGCGAACGGTGATCTTGCCGGTGTTGTTGCGGCCGGCATGCTTCTTGTTGGGCTCCAGCAGGCTGCGCTCGGGTGCAACCTTGCTCAGCACGCTGTAGTCAGTAACAGTCATGCCGCGGCGGCCCGGGGTAGTCGGCTTGTACTTTTTGATAGCCATTGTGGTACTCCTTTTTGATCTTATGACTTATTATCGGGGTCATATCCCCATATGTGGCCCCTCGGCGGGGCCATGCGCCCGGCGTTTACCGGGCGGCAACCAATTAGACCATGCTGTTGAAGAACTCGATCTCCTTGGAGTCGGGCTTCAGGGTAACGATGGCCTTCTTGGAAGCGGCAGTGTAACCAGCATGCATGCCCTGGCGGCGGTAACGGCCGCGGACGCTGATGGTGTTGACCTTAGCAACCTTCACGCCAAACAGCTCTTCGACTGCCTGAGCAATCTCAACCTTGGTGGCGTTGGTAGCAACCTTGAAGGTGTACTTCTTATCGGCAATGCCTGCCATGGAGTTCTCGGTGATGACGGGGGCGAGAACGATATCCTGTGCGAACTTCATCACGCATATACCTCCTCAAGTTTCTTGGCGGCGTCCAGGCTGACGATCAGCTTGTCGGCGTTCACAACGTCGTAGGTGTTCACACCGTCAACAGCAGTCTTGACACCGGGGGATGTTGGCAGCGGAAGCAACGAACTTGACATCAGCGGTATCGTTGAGGATCAGGTTCTTCTTGCCGGCGCCGACAGCAGCCAGGAAAGCAACAACGGTCTTGGTCTTGAACTCGTCAGCAGCGATCTTGTCAACGACGATCAGGTTGCCGTTGGCAGCCTTGTCAGACAGGGCGCTGAGCAGAGCCAGGCGCTTGACCTTCTTGTTGATGGTGTAAGAGTAATCACGCGGCTTGGGGCCGAGAGCAACACCACCGTGGGTCCACTGCGGAGCGCGGATAGAACCCTGACGTGCGTGGCCGGTGCCCTTCTGGCGCCAAGGCTTTTTGCCGCCGCCGCGGACTTCCTTGCGGATCTTGGTGTTCTGGGTGCCCTGGCGCTGGTTGGCCAGGAAGTTGACGACTGCCTCGTGGACAGCCTTCTCGTTCGGGGTGATCCCGAACACGGCGTCGGAAAGCTCAACGGTGGAAACTTTCTTGCCGCTCATATCAACGACATCAAATTTAGCCATTGTGTTTTCCTCCTTTACGCTTTGACGCTGTCACTGACGCAAACCACAGAGCCCTTCGGGCCGGGGATGGCGCCCTTGATGGCGATCAGGTTGTTTTCGGCATCGACTTTAACGACGCTCAGGTTCTGAACGGTCACGCGCACAGCGCCCATGTGGCCGGGCAGACGCTTGCCCTTGAACACGCGGGACGGGGTGGAGGTGGAGCCGTTAGAGCCGGCATGGCGGGCAACGGGGCCGGTGCCGTGGCTCTCGCGCAGGCGGTGCTGGCCAAAGCGCTTGATAACGCCCTGATAGCCCTTACCTTTGCTGGTGCCGATGACGTCGACCTTATCGCCAGCAACGAAAACGTCAGCCTTGAGGATATCGCCGACGTTCATGCCGGAAATATCGTCCAGACGGAACTCACGAAGGGTGCGCTTCGGAGCGACGTCTGCTTTGTCGAAGTGGCCTTTGGCTGCCTTGTTGACCTTCTTGGCGCTCACTTCGCCAAAGCCAAGCTGGACTGCCTCATAGCCGTCGGACTCGACGGTTTTCTTCTGCACGACAGTGCAGGGGCCGGCTTCGATGACGGTTACGGGAACAACCTTGCCGTTTTCATCAAACAGCTGGGTCATGCCCAGTTTCTTGCCAATGATACCTTTTTGCATTTGTGTAAATCCTCCTGTAAAGGTTATTGGTTGGCGGCGGGTTGTCCGCCAACATGACCTCTCCGCTTAATGAACGTTTTTATGCGGATCGTGTCTGAATTCATTCAGCATGGGAACGCGGGTCCGGCGGTTAATGGATCACGGCCATTCGGGCCGGGGTTCCGGTTCCCGCCTGATTGCATCAGAGCTTGATCTCGATGTCAACGCCAGCGGGGAGCTGCAGGCTCATCAGAGCCTCGACCGTCTTGTTGGACGGCTTCAGAATGTCGATCAGACGCTTATGGGTGCGGGTCTCAAACTGCTCACGGCTGTCCTTGTACTTATGAACAGCGCGCAGGATGGTGACGATTTCCTTGTCGGTCGGCAGGGGGATCGGGCCGGACACGCGAGCGCCAGTGCGCTTTGCGGTCTCCACGATCTTTGCTGCAGCGGCATCGATCAGGGATGCATCATAGCTCTTCAAACGGATTCTGATTTTTTCTTTGACTGCCATTAGATTCGCCTCCTAAAAATTTGTGTTGCCTTAGGCGGCCGATAAATTACACACGCTTCCGGGTGTTCAATAGTTTCGCATCAGAAAATCCGGTGAACCGCGCACCGCAGTTCCCCCGGAGAAATACATCGCAAAAACTATGGAAATTGGTCCGTGCCGCAGAATGCAGCGCCGTACATATCCCTTCGCATTCGTAATTCTTTCGCCCGGTTCTAAGATCGGACATACTCCGCGGAAAAACCCGTCCGCCCCTATGGGAGCAGCGGCAACCTCCCGCATCAACGCATATCGTGGCTGGTGCCGAACGCCCGTTCTACACCAGCGTTCGCAGCCAAGAAGTATGATACCACAATATACCGTAAATTGCAAGTGTTTTTTCAGCAAATCGTAAAATATTTTTTGAAAAATTCTGCATTTTGCCGAAATTCATTATCCCGGCCCTTTCCGGCATTTCCTCTTTGTGGGCATCATCTTCTACCGTGGTATATTATACACGTTCCTGCGCAAAAATCAAGGGTCGTTTCACGCATATTTTGCCTGGCATGGTGCATTTTCTGTTTTCTTGGAGTTGTTGGGATTTTTGGCGAAGAAATGTTATCTTTTGGAGCGGTTAGAGTTCCCCGGGAGAGAAACAGCCTGTATCAGGGCATGTTTATGGCAATACCGCATAATTCTAAGTGCCGATACGGTTGTCGAACCAATACCGGATGCCATCAATCATCACAACGCCTTTCGCCATTGCGCCGGTGATGGGGTCAAAGTAGAAGCGGTCCACGCCCTGGGTATCCCAGCCTTTGATCATGTGGCCGTCTGCATCATAGCGCACCCACTTGCCACCATCGGATTCCTGGTAAACATCTTTGCTCACGGCTTTTTTGCCGTTGTCCACCGCATCCAGCCAATACCAGGCGTCACTGGCAAGATCATAAATTTCCTTGCCGCGGCCCTCGGTCCCCTGGCGAATACCGCCCTCGTACCAGTAATCGCCCACTTCGGTATGCAGCCACTGGCAGTCCAGCATGGTTCCCATGATGGGGTCAAAGCCGTACTGCACATCATCCAGCAGCAAGGCACCCTTGGCCATAGCGCCGGTGATCTGGTCAAAATAGTAGGTGCCGTTTTCGTTCACATCCCAGCCTTTTACCATGTGGCCGTTTTCATCGTAACGCACCCACTTGCCGCCGTTGGATTCCTGATAAACGTCCTTACTGGCTGCCATTGCGCCGTTCTGGATATTATCCAGCCAATACCAGGCATCGCTGGCGGGGTCATAAATCTCTTTACCGCGGTAGCTGGAATCGTATGGATTGTAACCCTGGCGCTTCCAGTCTTCAACCAGTAGCGCTTGCCGCCCCATTCCAGCCAGAACAGGCCATCCGGGTCGCTGCTGCGGCTGCCATTCACCGTATTAAAGGTAAAGGATGTTCCGCAGATCGTCTGCTTACCATACAGCATTTTGCCGTTGGTCAGGCTGTAAAACACCTGGCGGCCATCCGGCAGCACCACAGGCCCGCGGCACTGGGCACCGGTCTTTTCATCGTAATAGTACCAGCCGCCGTGCTCCAGACATTCGCCAAATGCCATGCAGCCATTTTCATCAAAGTAGCAGAGCCGGTCTTCATCCAGCTGCACCTTGCGGTTTTCCGCGCGGGCTCCGCTATCGTCCGGGTCCAGCCAGTAGCGGCAGCCGGTATCGGGGTCGGTGAACTCCAGGCCGCCTTTCTGCAAGCCCTGGCGTTCGCCATCCACATACCAGTAGTGTTTTCCGTTTTCTTCATACCAGCCCTTGCGTGCCTCATCGTCGATTATGACATTCACGGTAGCGGAAGCAGCGCCCGCCCGAACCGTCAAGGTCGTTTCCCCGTTCTGCACGCCAGTCACCACAAAAGTCCCTGCGCAAGTACCAATTTCAGCTTTCGCAACTGTAGGGTCATCCACCGTCACTCGCACGGTATCGCAGGCGCTGGCAGGGGTCAGGCGGAAGGTATACTTTTTGTTCTGCCCTGCCCCCAGTTTAACGGCGTTATCGTTCAAGCCGCCAAGGGTCATACTGTCAGCCTGGTTGCCTCGGCGGACAAATTCATCGTCAAACCGCTTTGTCATATACGCCGTGCGCTGGGCGATCCAATCCTGCAGTTTGTCAACATCCTGCTGCCAGGTGCCGCTCTCATCCGCACGCGCGGTGCCGGGCTGATCTTTCAGATCCCAGCGGACAAATTCCATCTTGGCGGAGTTTTCCAGCGTGCTGCGGTAATCGTTGCAGGTTTCGCTCCAATTTTCCAGCAGAGGACGCATGGTGTGCTGGTAGCGCTCCTGCACTACTTCACGGAACTGCTGGCATTTCATCAGCTCAGTGAACCAGGTCAGCGAGATTTCCCCGCGCTGCTGGTCCTGAATGTTCATGGCATAGTCGGCATGTGGATCGCTGACGCCATAGCTTTCATCTTTATTGTTCAGGGCGGAGTCATAGTCCCACACGGGGCCCATATGCAGCACATCGTCGGCACCGTCCCGGTAGCAGAAGGTACTGCTTTTGAAGGTATCCCAGTTTTCGACCCATTCCGAAATGAGGTAATAATCCGCAAAGCTCTGCACATCAATTTTGGAGCTGATGATGTTCCAATCTTTATCGGATGCGTACAGCACATCTTCAAATTCATCCAGCGCCGTTTCAAAGCCGGACCAGGCTTTCAGGGTGGCAGAGTCCTGCTCGTCCAAGTCATCGGCGGCGGAATCCTTTAAAGTAAAGTGGGTGCCGCTCTGGTTGCCGGTAAACCAGTACTCTTCACCATTATAATAAATGTTGTCCGCTTCAGCCAGGATGCCATCCTCCTGCTCCAGTTCCACGCGGTTGGTGCCCACCTGTACTTTTTCGCACAGCAGGTAGCAGCCCTGATAGCTGCCATCGATCCACACATCCACCCAGCGGCCATCCGGAGCCCATTCGCCCATGGCGTTGGCAAGGTCATACACTGCCTTGTTGCGCATCTTGGAAGTATCCTGCCGGTTGGCGATCAGCAGCCAGGTTTTGGCTTTATCCATGCCCAATACCTTGGCTTTGCTGCTGAGCTTGAACTGGTAGGGACGCTTGTCCAGCGTCCAGGTGGTGTTGCCGCGGCCCTTGAACTCAACATCGGTATCGGTCAGGTCGCTCCCGCCTGCCTGGCTGATCGTCACGCTGTTGCCCTTGTATTTGACATCCTTGGAGCCAGCCTGGATTTCATCCAGGGTCACACCGTTCAGGGTAAAGGATACGCTGGGCAGCTGGGATTTGTACAGTTCCACCCGCGCCGCTTTGCCATCCGCAAAGGTCAGGTTCAGGGTTTCGATGTTGGTAAAATCGCCGCTGACAGTAGTTCCGTCCACAGTCAGTCCCTCTGCATCCGCGGCAGCCAGCTCGGCACCAGTTTCAATCGTAAGAGCTGCCATGTCCGTATTGACGGGCAAGAAGAGGCGGTACGCTTCATCAATAAACTGTGCCGTGCAGTCTGCTGCCGTAACGGTCAATGATGCTGCGGTTTCCCCCGTTGCCACTTCCTGCGCATCAGCCTGCTGATACACCGGTGCTTCTTCTGCTTCGGTCACATCCTGTGCTTCGTCTGCCCATTCTGTGGGGTCGGGCTGGGCTGCGGTTTCCGGCGTGGCCTGTTCCGCCATTGCCGGGAGTGCCGCCCCGCAGGCAAAAGCCGCTGCCAGCAGCAGCGCTGTCATTTGTTTCAACAATCCGTTTTACCCCTTTCCACTTTCCGCATCCAAGTGTTTTTTTCTTGCATTAACCGTATCAGTTTACCACATCCATCCCAAACAGGCAAGTAATCGCAGGCAAAAATAACGTTCTGGCAAAATAAACCCGCACAAAACTCAAAAAATTTTGTGCCGGGTGCCATTTTGGATTTTATTAAGGTATATCTGAAAACAAAGGAAATAACGGATATTTCGCAAACACAAGCAGGATTTAAGGCATAGAGCCGCAGGAATCCTTTGTGGCTTTCAAGGCTTTTTAACGCAAAATCCGGCTGCGTTTGTAGAAACAGACGATATTTTCGACTTTTCTGATACACCCCAGTTTTACTTTGTTTCTTTTTCCGCTGCCGGTTCAAAGCGGTACAGCTGGGCGCTGTAGGGGGCAAGTGTCAGCTTTACGCTGCCGGTGGTTGTTTTGCTGCGCAGGGCTTTGGGGCGGGCGGTCCTGCCGCCAAAGCAGTTCCAATCGCTGTTCAGCAGCGGGGTGATCTTGCCCTTGCCGGGCAGGGTCAGCTCATAGTCTTTCAGCTCGGTATCACCAAAGTTGAACGCCGCAAACACGGTGGCTTCCTGCCCTTTGCGCAGGATGGCGCAGGCATCCAGTTCCGGGTGGTCGCAGTCCAGCCACAGGAAATGGTCCGGGTTGTATTCTCCGCTCCAGAACGCATCATATTTCCGGTACAGTTCGTTCAGGGTGCGGCGGTAGTTGGCGAAGGCCTCGTGGATGGGGTAATCCAGCAGCAGCCAGTCCTGCTCGCGGCTTTCATCGTATTCCCGCAGCTGGCCAAACTCGTTGCCCATAAAGTCCAGCATCTTGCCGGGGTGAATTGCCATATACAGATAGAGCGCGCGCCCCTGGGGGAACTTATCCTCATACTCGCCGTACATCTTTTGCAGGATGGTCGCCTTGCCATGAACATTTTCATCATGGCTGAACGGCAGGATGTAATGCTCCCGCCAGAAATACATCATCGAGAAAGTCAGCTTGCCCAGGTTGGATTTGCGTTCTTCCGGTGCTTTTTTGAAGTAGTCCAGCGTATCGTTCATCCAGCCAAGGTCCCACTTGTAGTCAAAGCCCAGGCCGCCGTATTCCACGGGGGCGGTCACTTTTTCAAAGTTGGTGGAATCCTCGGCAATCAGCATGGCGGTGGGGTGGCGCTGCTGCAACCCCTGGTTCATATTCTTCAAGAATTCCAGGGTAGAGCCGTTCACACCGCGGGCGGGGTCGCCCTGCCAGTAGATCAGGCGGCTGACGGCATCCATGCGCAGGCCGTCTGCGTGGAAGGTGCGCAGCCAGTAATCAGCGGCCGACTGCAAAAAGCAGCGAATTTCGCCGCGGGAGTGCATGAAATTGCAGCTGCCCCATTCGCTCTCCCCCACCGCTGCGGCGGGGTATTCGTACAAAGCGGTGCCGTCAAAGTGTTTCAGGCCGTATTCATCCACAGCGAAGTGGACCGGCACAAAGTCAAAGATCACGCCAATGTCCGCCGCGTGGCAGGCATCGATCAGGGTACACAGCTCGTCCGGCGTGCCGTAACGGCTGGTGGGGGCAAAAAAGCCGGTGGTCTGGTAGCCCCAGCTGCCGTCAAAGGGGTATTCGCTCAGCGGCATCAGCTCCAGGTGGGTGTAGCCGTTTTCTTTCAGGTAGGCGGGCAACTGTTTGGCCAGTTCAGAATAAGTATAGGGGGTGCCATCCTCCTTGCAGCGCCAGCTGCCTGCCTGTGCTTCGTAAATGTTCAGCGGAGCATCAAAGTTCTTGCTGCGCTTTGCCATCCAGGCGGAATCCGTCCACTGGCAGGTGGGTGCGCCCCACACAATGCTGCGGCCATCGGGGCGCAGTGTCATGGCCGTACCGTAAGGGTCGCAGTGGTCCACCACACTGCCGTCTGCGCCACACACACGGTATTGGTAGCAGGTGCCGCGCGTTACCCCGGCAGCGTCTGCCTCCCAGCAGCCGGAATAGCTGCGGTGCATCTGCCATTCTGCCCAGCTGCCATCGCTCAGGCCGCTGGTGATAACCTTTACATCCCGTGCAGACGGTGCCCACACAGCAAAGTGGGTCCCGCCCTCATAGGGGTGCGCACCAAAAAGGTATCCGCGTCAAACTCCCTGCCGGTATAAAACCCCTGAATATTCATAAAGCATATTCCTTCCTTTTATATAGTAGCATAATAATGCAGCACCGGCAGCCGCCGGGCCGTGCAGTGGGCATCTATTGTTTCTTTCCAAATTATCTTCTACAAAAAATTATACCATGCCTTGCGGCATGGTACAATTAACAGTTGTTCGACTTTGTGTTCAAAAACTCTGCATCAGATATGCAGCACCATCTTGGCCACGTTGAAGTAGATCAACAGCGTGGTGGTATCCACGATGGTAGTGATCAGGGGCGAAGCCATGACCGCCGGGTCGATCTTGAACTTTTCCGCAATCACCGGCAGCAATACGCCGATCAACTGGGAAAGCAGCACGGTAAAGATCAGGGTGACGCAGACGACCAGCGCCACCGGAGCCGCGATGCGGTCCAGCAGCAGCATTTTGAAAAAGTTGCACACGGCCAGCGTCACGCCGCACATCAGGGCCACGCGGCATTCACGCCAGATAATACGCGGCAGATCGTGGGGGGCAATATCGCCCACCGCCATGCTGCGGATGATGGTGGAGGTACTCTGGCTGCCCGCGTTGCCGCCCGCATCGGTCAGCATAGGGATATAGGCGGTCAGCACAGTAACGGCGGCCAGCGCGCTTTCATACCCGCGGATCACCAGGCTGGAGAAGGTTGCGCTGAGCATCAGGAACAGCAGCCAGGGGATACGGCTTTTGTAAACATCCAGCATGGACTGCTTGAAATATGGCTTATCGCTGGGGGTCATAGCGTTCATCTTCGCGATGTCTTCGCTGGCCTCATCCTGCAAAATACTGATAGCGTCATCAACCGTCAGGATACCAACCAGGCGGTTCTCTTTATCCACCACCGGCAAAGCCAGGTAGCCGTACTTTTCAATCAGCTGGGCGGCATCCTCACGGTCAGTGCTGGTTACAACGCTGACCACATTGGGGTTCATCAGCTCTTCAACCGGGCGCTGCTCGTTCTTTTCCAGCACCAGGGCACGCAGGCTGACCACGCCAACCAGGGTACGGTCCTTGCGGGTAACGTAACAGTTGTTGATGGTTTCCTTATCAATGCCGTTCTGGCGGATGGCGTCCATGGCGCTGCGCACGGTCCAATCGGGGGCAAGCTCCATGAACTCGGTCGTCATAACACCGCCGGCGGAATCTTCCGGGTATTTGAGCAGTTCGTTGATCATCTTGCGGGTGTCCGGCTCTGCCTGGGCCAGGATACGCTTGACCACGCTGGCAGGCATTTCCTCCACAAGGTCGGTGGCATCGTCCACGCACAGCTCCTCCACCACGCTCTTCAGCTCGCGGTCAGTCAGGCCGCGGATCAGCGCTTCCTGCGTTTCGGAGCTAAGCTCCGCAAACACATCGGCCGCCAGGTCCTTAGGGCACAGACGGAACAGCACCGGCATTTTTTCTTCGGGCAGGTCCTCAAACACGGCGGCAAGATCCGGCGCGTTCATGGTAGACATGACATCACGCAGGCTCTGGTACTTTTTTGGCATCGTCAAGGCTGGCCAGCATCTGGCGCAGCACAGCAATGGTGTTGTTTGCCATAAAAAATCCTCCCTGTGCAGCCGTTGTTTCAACGCAGACGCACAAGGAGGGTGAAATCTTTCAAAATGAAGCAAGCGTGCCGTGCGCTAAAAATGCGCACACAAACAGCAAGTGGCTCCGCATAGAGCCACCGCCTGCACCTCTGCACCGAAACAACGGTTGCCATTATATTCAGTTTTACATCGGTTCACAGGACTACCGGGAATCTCCATGCTTAACCACCTGCCTTTTGTGTTGGATTTTTATCATCATGGTTCCATATTTTGCTGCAAAAGCGCTATGAAACCATTTAAACTTTACCATTCCACCGCGGGTTAGTCAACCCTTTTTGTGTGTTCTATATAAAAAAATAATGTCCGCGGGCTGGTAATTTCTGCCGCAGGAATTTGGGGGCAACATAGCACAAAAAAAGCCCCCGCACCCAATCGGATGCAGGGGCTTGCTTTGGCCAGCTCAGCAATTTTCAGCGCAGGCAAAAACTTCAACTTCCGTGTCAAAGCCATTGACCAGGTTAATGCTGTAAGCGATCTGAGCCATACGTTCCAGAATTTTTTTCATAACTGATATACTCCTCTCGGCACGGCAGCTTTCCCGGCTGCGGTGCAGGTGCCGCCCTCTATTGCAGCACCATCAAGTTTTCTTTCTTGACGGCTCTATCATATCAGTTATGCACAAATAATTTGTTATCTATTTGTGAATTATGCTGTAAATTCGGGACATTTTCCGGTTTTACAGGTTTCACAGCCCAGTTTTCACTGCTTTTTTGTGTATTTTCACCTCGCTGCACACGCCCGCTGCACATCATTTTTGACTGCAGCAATTAAAAATGGGCTGCCCCTGCACGGTTCCCCGTGCAAAGGCAGCCCCAGTAAAAGCTGTTTTGGCTGATTATGCCATCAGTTTCTTTACGGTTGCAGCGATCTTTTCATCCTTGCAGTCTGCAAAGAAATGCTCGGCAAAATGCTCCCCGGCAAAAGCGCCCTTGACCAGATCGTGATCCAGATCTTTCAGGATATCGCACAGGTCACGGAACGCCACGGAACGCACGCCGTCCAGGATCTTCTTGTTGCGCTGTTCGGGCACAACGCGCTCCTTCGGGTAGCCCTGACCATGGCCAAAGCCGAACAGTTTTTCAAACACATATTCCAGGTTCAGCTCGCCGCCCCAGCCAAAGCCTTTGGCAAACGGCAGGGCAACAGCATTGCCATCGTTCACATGAGCAAAGGTATAGGCATCCACGGGATCTTCCACATGGCCGCAGATCACGCCGGGGAAGCTGTTCAGCGCCAGCATGGCACCCTCGCCGGTGCCGCAGCCGGTGATAACATAATCCGCTGCGCCGGAATTCAGCAGCACCGCTGCCAGAATGCCGTTCTGCACATAGGTCAGTTGGGCGGCATCATCGGCTGCGTACATACCATAATTGACAACCTCATGGCCCATCGGCTCCACAACCTTGCGCAGGGTGGCTTCGATCAGGGCGTTCTTGGCGGCCTGGCTGTTTTCATTGATCAGTGCAATTTTCATGGCTTGATTTCTCCTGTTTATTGTATCCTTGAAGGGAGCAGGGTCGTCTGCAGTGGCAATCCCATTTATCACATTACAAGTTCGCGAAAATATTTGGTATTCACCGTCTGATCCGCTTCGGCCAATTTGGCAATGCAGCCATCCAGTGTTTTGGCAATATCATCCAGCGTATGCCATCTGGCGGCTTCGGGCTTGACGTACTGCTCCAGATATGGGGCAACCTCAGTATGGGAACAAGCGCCTTCGATTAGATAGGTGCCGTCCTTGGCTGGCTGGGTCTGCGGGGCATAATCCTCCGTGCTGGCCAGCATCACCAGTTGGAAATTCCCCTTGCGGCCGCGGCCGCCCACCAGCAGCCGCACCCCAACCGGGGCACAGGGTGTTTGCTGGGCCGCCTGCTGCAATACCTTGACTGCCTTTTCCAGCGTCATATACTGCACATCGTATTCATCCAATTTATTGATGATCTGGGCTGCTGCCACAGCATCCCCTGCAAAGCCGACCAGCACGTTGCGGTTCAGCTTGCGCACTTTGGGCAGTGCATCCGTCAGCACCTTGATTTTGCCGTCTGTGATTGGTTCTTCCACCATGCGGCCATCGCTGACCATGGCACAGAACGCCGTACCACATACTGCAAGAATTGCGCTCATGTTATCGTTCCTTCCTGTTCCGCCGGGTTGTCGGCGGTGTATCTATCTGTATCTTACCATAGTTTTTCCCCAATGGGAAGAGCCGCGCATCAAAAAGCCCAAAAGCCCAAAAGCGGCACAAGCCCAAAGCCTGTGCCGCCTGTATTTCTCAAATCTGCCGGATTACTTGTTCACCTTCATCATGTCATCGCCGGGGTTGACATTGCCGGAAGCAACCACATCCACACTGGCAAAATCATCGGTGTTGGTAACAACGGTGATAACCACCGCCGGGTGGCCCGCTGCCTTGATCTTATCCAGGTCCATCGTCAGCAGCAGCTGGCCCTTGGTGACCTTGCTGCCCAGCTTGACCTTGGATTCAAAGCCGTCGCCTTTCATTTCCACGGTATCTACGCCCACATGGATCAGCACTTCCACGCCGCCGGGGGTGGTAATGCCAAAGGCATGCAGGGTATCCGGTGCCTGGGTGATCTCACCGTCACAGGGGGCGTACACCTTGCCCTCCGAAGGGTCAATACCGCAGCACTGGCCCAGAATGCCCTGTGCAAACACCTCGTCCGGGATATCTTCCATCTTGACAAAAGCACCAGCTGCATCCGCTGCCAGCACAACCGGGAAGGACGGTGCGGCATCCTTCTTTTTGAACATATCAAACAGTCCCATATGAAAATCTCCTTCTGCTCATGGCCCGCTGCGCAGGGCGCAGCAAAGCCGGATTTATGCCTTAATTTATCACGGCGCAGCGCCGCACGCACAGCGCGCACAGCCTGCCATGTGATATCTGCCATTTCATCTACCGTTTCAGGCTTACCGTTTTGCAGCCACAGGTCAATATTGCCAAAGCACCCCTGAACGGCAAATGCCACCATATAGCGCTGCAGCTGGGTTTCTTTCTCCCGCGGGCGCAGGTAGCCAAGACAACTTTCTTCAATCACGCCTTTCAGCCGGTGTACAAATGCAGTATCCCCATTTGTGCCCAGCAATACACTGCAAATACCATCGTTTTCGTCCAGATAACTGAACAGCGCCCTCAAAGCTTCCGGGGTGGAATCTTCTTCCAGCCGCGGCAGGATATCATCCATCAAAAGTTCCAGCGTGTGGATTTGTTCCCGCTCCACATGGTCCATCAGGTCATAAATATCGGTATAATGGAAATAGAAAGTTCCCCGGCTGACGTTAGCCAGTTCGGTCAGCTCCCGCACGGTGATTTCCCGCACCGGTTTTTGCATCAGCAGCGTAATCAATGCATCGGACAAGCGCTTGCGGGTCAGCCGCACGCTGCGGTTCTCCTCACCCTTGCTGTTCATAAGCGTATGTTCCCTTTCCGTCAGGCACCCGCACCGTGCATTCCTGCGCTGGCCGGGCAACTGTTTGGTTAATATCTTAATAGTAAAGCCGCACGGCCTTTTTGTCAAGGAAAAACTGCACTTTTGTATAGATTTGCACCCAAAGAGGATTATGTTTTTGTGCGCAGTATACGATTTTGCTGCTTTTTGCGGTTTGCGACGCTGTGCCCACGGATTTGTGCTATAATCACAGCAGAATCAAAACCAATCAGGAGATGGATATCGTGACTGTTGACCGCCAAAAGGTTCTGGATGCTTTTGCCGCCTATATCAGACCCTATGATGCGCAGGACCCCAAAGTAAGCCTGAAAATCCACCACACTTACCGTGTGGCCGCCCTGTGTGAGCAGATTGGCCGCAGCATTGCGCTGGAGGGCACTGCGCTGGATCTGGCCTGGCTATGCGGCATGCTGCACGATGTCGGCCGCTTTGAACAGCTGCGCCGTTTTGGCACCTTTGATGACAGCAAGAGCATTGACCACGCCCGCGCCGGGGTGCAGGTATTGTTCGAGCAGGGGCATATCCGGGATTACCTGGACGATGATTCCGAGGATGCCATGCTGCGTACCGCCGTGGAATGGCACAGCGCCTACCGTCTGCCGGACGGCCTGGACGAGCGCACCGTAATGTACTGCAACATCCTGCGCGATGCCGATAAAATTGACATCCTGCGGGTCAATGTGGAAACCCCGCTGGAGGATATTTATAATGTAACCACCGCAGAACTGCTGGCCTCCCCTGTTACCCCTGCCGTGCAGCAGGCTTTTTATGAGCACCACGCCGTACTGCGCAGCATAAAGCAGCACCCAGCGGACCACGCGGTGGGGCATTCCTCTCTGGTTTATGAACTGGTTTACCCCGAAAGCCGCTGCATCGTGGCAGACCAGGGCTGGCTGTGGAAGCTGATGGACTTTAAGACACACAATCCCGAAACCGCCACTGCCTTTGCCCTGATGCGGGAACACATGCACCAATGGCTGGCAGAGAACACCTGACTGATAAATAATAATGAATAAATAATAAAGAATAATTTTGGTGGACCGCGGCGCAAAGCGCCGCTCAAAACATTGGAGTTATAACAGAACAAAAAAACGCCGCCGGGCGGGCATGAAAGCAGTTCTTGCGGCCCGGCGGCGGTTTTGTTTTGGCGTATTACTTTTTCTTTTTGTGGGGGATATGCACCTCTGGGATGGCCACGTTTTCGTAGTGGATGTTTTCTTTCTCCCCGGTATCCTGTTGAGCGGCCTGCTCATGTGCTACCTTGCCGGTATGTACTTCCGGTACGGCAACATCTTCATTGCCAACATGATAAACCTGTTCCTTTTTCTTACTCCATTTCCAAAACATACAGATGTTTCCTCCAAGTCATCTCTTGATGCTTTTTCATGCCGTGCACTGCTTTGCACAGCGTGGTTCAAATAAAATTTGATAAAAAAATGTGGTAACAAGGCTGTTGATAAAATCCGCAAACAAACTGCCGACCAGGGGGATCAGCAAGTATGCCTTAACTGAGGGTGCATATTTTTCGCACAGGGCCTGCATATTGGCCATGGCGTTGGGGGTTGCGCCCATGCCAAAGCCGCACACGCCGGAAGATATCACCGCAGCGTCATAATCACGGCCCATCACACGGAACACAATAAAGTTGGTAAACACAAACATCAGCAGTGTCTGGCCAGCCAGCAGGATCAGCAGCGGCAGGGCCAGTTCGGCCAGCTGCCACAATTTCAGGGTAATCATGGCGATACCCAGAAACAGCGAAAGGCTGATACCGCCGATATCGTTGATCTCGCCCATATAGATGGTGATTTTTCCGGTATACTCGCCGATATTGCGCATACAGCGGCCGCAATCATGGCACCGATATAAATTGGGAAGGTCATGCCGGTCAGCGAGAGCAGCTTGGAAACAACGGTTCCAATGCCGATGGCGATGATCAGCTGGAACACCGCGGAAGGATACATGCTGGCGTGGCGTTCGTGCTTGATTTCTTCTTCCACCAGCAGGCTGTCGTCCTCCTGCACCACGGTATCCAGCAGCTTGTGCTTTTCAATCAGACGGCGGCCAATGGGTCCGCCGATCATGCTGCCTGCAATCAGGCCATAGGTTGCCGCAGCGGTGCACAGCGTGGTTGCACCGGAAATGCCAAAGTCCTCCAGCACAGGGCCAAAAGCGCCCGCTGTGCCGTGGCCGCCAACCATCGAAATGGAACCGGTGCAAAGGCCCACCAGCGGGCTGATCCGCATCACGTTGGACAGCCCCACCGCCAAAAAGTTCTGGGCCAGAATCAGCGCAATAACCAGGCTCAGAAACACCAGCATGGATTTGCCGCCGCTTTTGAGCACCTTCAGGTTTGCCTGGAAGCCGACCGAGGTAAAGAAGAATACCATGCAGACTTCTTTCAGGATATCATCAAATGTAAACTCCACAATGCCGGTCACATAGCACACGCAGGTGAACACGGCAAACAGCACGCCGCCCACAACGGGCGCAGGGATGCAGAACTTTTCCAGCAGGCTGCATTTTTTACGCAAAAACTTTCCCAACATCAGTACCACGACCGCAATGGCAAGGGTCTGGTACATATCCAGCTCTATGATCATGCTGCGTCCTCCCCTGCTGCCATGCCGTTTTCCTGATAATACGCCGCCGCACCAGCGTGGACCGGCACCCCAATTTTATCCGCGGGGCCCAGCTCCAAGGGGAGGCCAAGCTCTGCCTGCAGGGTATCCACCCCGTCATACAGCGTCTTGGTCAATGCTTTTACGGTGTTTTCCGAAAGTTCATCACTTGCCAGCAGCACGGCCTTGACCCCAATGGTCGGCACATCCTGGTCCTGGCCATTGTAGCTGCCTGCCGGGATCACGCCCTGGCTGTACGCCGGATAAGCGGCCAGCAGACGGGCCGCTGCGCTGCCATCCACCGGCAGCAAGGCAATGCCGCAGCTGTTGGCCAGTTCTTCAATCATCTCGGTCTTTACGCCGGACGTACAGAACAGCGCATCGATCTCACCGCTTTGCAGCTGCTTGGCCGCATCGGTGTAGTTCAGGTTGACCTCCTTGACCAGCTTTTCGTCCAGGCCATAAGCCGCCAGAATCTGTCTGGCGTTCTGCTCCGTGCCGGATTCTTCCTCGCCAATGCTGACGGTCTTGCCTTGCAGCTTCTCCACGGTGTTGATGCCGGAATCTGCCCGCACAACAATATGGCATTCTTCCTGATACAGTACCGCCACGGTGCTGAAGTTATTTTCTACCTCAGATTCCGCAAAAGCGCCGGTTTGGTTGTAAGCATCCTGGGCCATATCCGCCTGTACCACCGCCATCTGCAGGTACCCGCTGGACAACAGCCGCAGGCTTGCCGCCGAACCGGCGGTTTCACGCACTTCCAACTTCCGACCGCCGTTCTGGGCCTGCAGGGCGGCGTAATCCTCACCAAATACCTGGTACACGCCGCCGATGCCGGCCACACCCAAACGGATGGTTTTGTCGCCGCACGCAGCCAACAGCAGCACCATCATCAGTGCCGCCGCAAGCGCAAGGGCGATTCTTTTTTTCTTCTTCATCGCTTTCCTCCCCTTATATGGTGCCCCTGTCAGTAGCTTCAAAGCGCTAAAAATTATTGTACCACTTTTCCCCTATGTTCTCTACAGGATAAAGTGCCGTTTTTAACGCCTTAAGCCTGCTGTCGGACCACCGAATCCGCAATCATGTGCCGCACAACACACGCTTACTTCTTTTGTTTTGCCAGCCATTCCACAGCCGACAGGGCTGCAACATTGCCCTGCCCCGCCGCCTTGATGTACTGGTACGGTTTCCCCGCCAGATCGCCGCAGGCAAAGCAGCCCGACAGGTTGGTTGCCATGTTGGCATCCACCTTTACATGTGCCCCCTCCACGGCAAGCCCCGGCACCAACTTGTCCGGTGCAACAGCATCCCGCAATACAAACACACCATCCACCGCATAGGTATTCTGCTCCGTCTGCACGCCTTCGGCATGGGTCTGGCCCAAAATGGCAATGGGACGCTCATTAATGACCTGCACATGGTCGTTCACAGCAACCTCGTGGGGCACAACAGGGAAATACAGCAGCCTGCCCGCAGTTTCTGCCAAAAAGTTCGCTTCCCGGCAGGATTCTGCGTTGTATCCAAGGACTGCAACGGTTTTCCGGGGTAAAAATGCGCATCGCAGGTTGCACAGTAGCTCACACCGCGGCCTAGCAGCTCATCCTCTTTCGGGAACGTTTTGCCCATCACCACACCGCCCGCCAGGATCACGCTGGATGCTTCCAACATGGCATCCGGCGTCTGGATGCCAAAATAGCCGCCCATGGCATACACCGCCGTGACCTGCTTCTCTGTGATTGGGATTTCCAGCACATCCAGGTGCTTTTTGAACGCCTGGGCCAGCTGGGCACCATCAATATCCGGCAAACCGGGGTAGTTCTGGATTTTATGGGCCTTGGTCAGCTTGCTGCTCAGCTCCCGGCTGCCAAACAGCAGCACTGTTTTGCCACGTACCTTTGCCGTAATGGCCGCCGAAACGCCCGCCGGGCCGGTGCCGATAATTGCAATATCCGCACGCTCCATCGTTTCTCACCTCTCTGTTCTGCCCTATGCAGGGCACAATTCTATTTAGGCAATACCGCATAATTCTAAGTGCCGATACGGCGAGCGAGGTGCGGCAGCTGCTAAGCCAAAAGCGCAGATAATACTGGATGCTGCAAAGGTGAGCGCCGCCAGTGGCGGAAACAGCGAACCGAA
>ENA-OQAJ01000047-OQAJ01000047.1-human-gut-metagenome-genome-assembly--contig:-NODE-47-length-31466-cov-3.638246_pt1 | contig 31466 bp, 35 predicted proteins | sample MGYA00242736_ERZ504529 | MGnify/ENA primary metagenome ERZ504529 (study PRJEB26092, sample SAMD00036275) | human gut metagenome | host: Homo sapiens | study: EMG produced TPA metagenomics assembly of...
CACCGAACAAGGGCTTCTGTATGACCGTGAACGGAGCAGCATCTTTTCGCAGTACGGCTTGGATGTTCTTCGTTTTCTAATTATGAAGTGGATCTTCAGTTTGAAGCAGTCTGTGAAAAATCCATCAGACGATTCAATCTCGCCTTTGAAGCTGCACTTTCCCGGTATATGCACAAAAGCTCCCCCCTCGGGGGAGCTGGCATTGCGCAGCATGCCTGAGAGGTTCGTTCTTTCCTGAATAAATTCTTTTCAACAGGCCCATCCTCTGGATAACATTTCCAGAAGAAGGGTCTGTTTTTATGTTATCCAGAATGCTTACACGTTCTCAAATGGCTCTGCTCTGCCTTGGCCTGTTTCTCGCCCTTGCTCTGTGTGGCGCATGGCAGGCATTTGCATGGGGCCGCACCCAGCTGGACACCGGGGCGCTGGTGTGCGCCGACACCCTGCGCCTGCACATCCGGGCTGAGAGCGATTCCATTGCCAGCCAGAGCGCAAAGCTCCATGTGCGGGATGCCGTGCTTGCCTATCTGGACACCGCCTGCCCGGCACGGAGCAAACCGGAAGCGATCGCCTGGGCGGCGCAGCATCTATTTGAGCTGCAGCTCACGGCCCGGCACGCGCTGGCAGAGCTGAACATCCGTACGCCGGTGCGGGTGCAGCTGGTAAATATGTACTTTGCCACCCGGCGCTATGGTTCCGGCACTCTTCCCGCCGGGCGGTACGACGCGTTGCGCATCGATCTCGGTGCCGGAAAAGGCCGCAACTGGTGGTGCGTTCTCTATCCGGGCCTGTGCCGCTCTGCCTGCGGCAGCTATGCCCAGCCTGCCGAAAACGACCTTGTGTGCGGGGAGTACATCCTCCGGCTCCGGCTGGTGGAATGGGTGCAGCAGCGCACCGCCCGCCGGGAGGATGTGGTGCTTGTGGGGTAACGCCCGGCGCTTTCGCCGCATAGCATGTGGCGAAAGGAGCGTGTGATCATTATGGCGATCCCTGCTTATTATTCCCTGCTCCAGCGCGGCTCCTCCGGGCCGGACGTAGCTCTTGTGCAGACCTGGCTCAACGGTGTGCGCGATGCCTGCACATGGTACGGCGAGCTGAAGGCCGATGGAAAATTCGGCATTTCCACCGAGAACGCCGTGAAGGAGTTCCAGCTGAAAAACAAGATGAATGTGGACGGCAAGGTAGGCGCGAACACATGGAACGTGCTCTACACCCGCTACACGGCCAAGCACGGCCTGCATGTGCCCTACCCCGGCATTGCCCTGCGCAGCGGCTCTTCCGGCGGCACGGTGCGTCTGGTGCAGCAGAAGCTCAATTCGCTGGGTGAACGGCTGAACGCCGACGGTAGGTTCGGCGCGGCAACGGCAGCGGCTGTGCAGCGGTTCCAGCGCCGCAACGGCCTTACCGCCGACGGCGCGGTCGGCGAAGAAACGTGGGAGAAGATGTTCTGATTTAAGGGAAGCGAACTCCTTCAGTCACGGCTTGCGCCGTGCCAGCTCTCTCAAAGAGGGAGTCTCTGGCAAAACCGGAAGCTTTTCCGCACTGCCAAAGGCCCCATCCCCGAGGGGGCTGGCATCGCGCAGCGATGACTGGGGGAGTTTTCCTTGCCCCCACCCCCGCCCTGCTGTATAATAAAGAAAACTCTGAAAAGGCGGTGTTTCCGTTTGCGTTTTCTGCATCTTTCCGACCTGCATCTGGGCAAGCGGGTGTGCGAGTTCTCCATGCTGGACGACCAGCGGTACATTCTGGAACAGATCCTCTCCCTGCTGGACAGCACACCCGTGGACGGTGTGCTGCTGGCGGGCGACCTCTACGATAAACCCGTTCCCCCTGCCGAAGCCGTGCGCCTGCTGGACTGGTTCCTCACCCAGCTGGCCGAACGCAGGCTGCCGGTGTTCGCCATCAGCGGCAACCACGACTCCGCCGACCGCATCGCCTTTGGCTCTGCCCTGCTGCAAAACAGCCGGGTGTACGTCAGCCCGGTGTTCTCCGGTGCGCCGGTGCCCATCCCTCTCACCGACGAGTACGGCACGCTGGACGTGTACCTTCTGCCCTTCCTCAAGCCCGCCATGGTGCGGCATGTCTGGCCGGACGAGCCTGTGGAGAGCTACAACGATGCCCTTGCCTGCGTGCTGCGCCACTGCCCGCTGGACCCGGCCCACCGCAGCGTGCTGGTGGCCCACCAGTTCGCAGCCGGTGCCGCCTGCTGTGAGAGCGAGGAAGTCTCGGTGGGCGGTGTGGACAGCGTGGATGCCAGCCTGTTCGATGCCTTTGACTACGTGGCGCTGGGCCACCTGCACAGCCCCCAGAAGGTGGGCCGCGATGCCGTACGCTATTGCGGCACCCCGCTGAAATACTCCTTTTCGGAAGCAGGCCAGCACAAGAGCGCCACCTTTGTGGAGTTCGGTCTCAAGGGCGAAGTTTCCATCACCACCGCGCCGCTTACCCCGAAGCACGACCTGCGGGAAGTGCGCGGCAGCTACATGGAGCTGACCGACCGCCGCAATTACGACGGCACTGCGGTGGACGACTACCTGCACATTACCCTGACCGATGAGCAGGACGTGCCGGACGCACTGGCCCGCCTGCGGGTGATCTACCCGAACCTGATGCGGTTGGACTACGATAATCTCCGCACCCGGGAAGATCAGGAGATCACCGCACCGGAGCGCGCCGAGAGCATCACCCCGCTGGAGCACTTCTCGGCGTTCTACCAGCTGCAGAACAATCAGCCGCTGACGGCGGAGCAGGCGGCATTCTGCCAGCAGCTCATTGAGGAGATCTGGAAGGAGGGCGAGGACGCATGAGACCGCTGAAGCTCACTCTTTCGGCCTTTGGCCCCTATGCCGCCGAAACGGTTCTGGAACTGGCAAAGCTGGGCAGGGGCGGCTTATACCTTGTCACCGGCGACACCGGAGCAGGCAAGACCACCCTGTTCGATGCCATTACATATGCGCTGTACGATCATTCCAGCGGCGGCGTGCGCGAGGGCGCCATGCTGCGCTGCAAATATGCTGATCTTAAAACGCCCACCTTTGTGGAGCTGGAATTTGAGGTGAACGGCCAGCGCTATACCGTGCGCCGCAACCCGGAGTACCAGCGCCCCAAAAACCGCGGCGAGGGCATGACCACCGAGAAAGCGGATGCCACCCTCACCTATTCCGATGGCCGTCCGCCGGTGACCAAAGCCAAGGATGTGACTGCCGCCGTGCAGGAGATCATCGGGCTGGACTACAGCCAGTTCTGCCAGATCGCCATGATCGCGCAGGGTCAGTTCACAAAGCTGCTCAACGCTTCCACCGAGGAGCGCAGCCGCATTTTCCGCAAGCTGTTCCGCACCCAGCGCTATGCCCGGCTGCAGGAGCGCCTGCAGGCCGAAAGCGCCGCCCTCAGCCAGCAGCGCACCACCCAGAATGCAAAGCTGGACAGTCTGCTCTCCGGCATCCGGTTTTCTCCCGACGACCCGGATGCCGATGCCCTTGCCGCACTGAACGCCCAGACCGAGCCGGAGACGGCCCTTGCCCTGCTGGAAGGTCTGCTGGCCCGCCAGCAGGCCGCGCAGGAGACCGTTGCTGCTGCCCTCAAGGACACCGAAGCGCAGCTGGACGCCGTGCAGCAGCAGCTGGGTGCGGCACAGCAGGCCCGGCAGCTGGCAGAGCAGCTGGCTGCAAAGCAGGCTGACCTTGCCGCCGCGCAGCCCGTACTGGAAGCCGCCCGGGCCGAGAGCGACCGTCATGCAGGCGATGCCGCACAGCTGGACCTGCTGGCCGGGCAGGCCACACAGGCCAAAGCCGCCCTTGCCGCCTACAATGAGCTGGATGCCTGTGCCATCAGCAGCAGGCCGCGCGGGATGCTGCCCAGCTGGCCGCTGCCAAGGCCAAAGCAAAACGCACCCAGCTGGCCGCACTGGACACAGCGCTGGCCGCTGCTGAAAAGGAGCTGACCGCGCTGGAAGATGCTCCCACCCGGCTGCTGGCCTTGCAGAACCGGGAAAAGGAGCTGGCCCAGCGCAGCACCGCCCTTACCACCCTGAACCAGCGGCTTGCCGCCTGCCAGCAGCAGGCACAAAAGGCCCACCGTGCGCAGGATGCCTACCGCACTGCCGCCGAAGCCAAGGAGCAGGCCCATGCCCGGCGGGATGCGCTGGACAAAGCCTTTCTGGACGCACAGGCCGGACTGCTGGCGCAGGCGCTGGCCGAGGGTGCGCCCTGCCCCGTGTGCGGCAGCGTCCACCACCCGGCAAAGGCCCAACTGCCCCACACAGCCCCCACGCAGGCGCAGGTGGATGCCGCCAAGCAGGAAGCCGAAAAGGCCGATGCACTGGCCCAGACTGCCAGCACTGCCGCACAGAGCGCCCTTGCCGCAGCCGACGAAGCCCGCCGCTCCCTGCGCCGGGATGCCGAGAGCCTATTGCCAGAGCGCTTCACTTCCCCGGATGGGACGGTACAGCTGACCTTCAAGGGGATGACCGCTGTCCTGACGGAAGAAGCCTGTGCCCTGCACGCAGCACAGGCCGAGTGTGTCGCCGCGCTTCGGCAGGCCGAAGCAGACTGCGCCCGCCGCACCGCATTGGAGGCCGACCGTCAGGCAAAAAGCTGCCAGCGCCCGGCACTGGAACAGGCCACCGCTGAAGCTGACAGCACCGCCGCCGCGCAGAATGCCAGCGCCGATGCGCTGGAACAGCAGGCCGCTGCCGCTCGTGCAGCCCTGCCCTACCCGCAGCGGGCCGAGGCACAGGCCGCGCTGGATGCATTGGAAGCCAGCCGCACCGCCCTGCGCACCGGCATGGAGCAGGCTCAGCATTCCCTCAAACAGGCAGAGCAGGCCTATGCCGCTGCCAAAGCCGCTGTGGATGCCCTGCAGACCCAGCAAGCCACTGCCGAAACCACCGGGCCTGCCCAGCCGCTGGAATTTTTACAGGCAGAACAGGCCCGCCTTGCCGCCGCCCGCACTGCCCTGCGGGAGCAGGCCCAGCAGCTGGCAGCACAGCTGCTGCCCAACTGCGCTGCGGCAGAAAAATACCGCGCAGCCGCTGCCGCCCGCACCCAGCTGGAACAGCGCTGGCAGTGGTGAGTGCCCTTGCCGCCACGGCGGGCGGCACCTTGACCAGCAAACAGAAGATCAAATTGGAAGCCTACATCCAGATGAACTATCTGGACCGCATCCTGCGCCACGCCAACACCCGCCTGATGCAGATGACCGCCGGGCAGTACGAGCTGGAGCGCATTGGTGCCGAGAACCAGCGCAGCCAGTCCGGCTTGGACCTTGGCATCATCGACCACTACAACGGCACCCGCCGCAGCGTCAAGACCCTTTCCGGCGGCGAAAGCTTCAAGGCATCGCTGGCGCTGGCACTGGGCCTTTCGGACGAAGTACAGAGCGCGGCAGGCGGCATCCGTCTGGACACGCTCTTCCTCGACGAGGGCTTCGGCAGTCTGGATGACGAATCGCTGGAACAGGCCATGCGCGTACTTGCAGGGCTGACCGAGGGCGACCGGCTGGTGGGCATCATCTCCCACGTAGGTGCTCTGAAAGACCGCATCGACCGACAGGTGGTGGTGCGCAAAGCCCGCACCGGCGGCTCTACCGTAGAACTGATCGTGTAAAACGCCGCAGGCCTCTTTATAAGTTGCGTCTTTTCGGGGCATCCTATGGGCGGAGGTGATTTTCCAATGAGCTTGACGCCCTTTATCCGCCACGAGCTGGAACACCAGCCCGGCACTACCGCCGCACCGGAAAACAGCTGCACCCGCTGCACGCCCGCCGCTAGGAGGGAGCCGGCTCCCTGCTGCCAGACGACCCCGCTGCCCCCGGCACACAGGTGCCGCCGCAGATCGAAACACCGGGCCAGACCCGCACCCGGACACAAACAGCGCCCCGCAGGGTGTGCCCATGACCAACGGCACCCCGGCCGCCTGTTACCAGAAGACGCCCGGGAATTTTTGGCCGGGGATGTGCAGACCAGCGTGATGGCCCACTATGCACCCGGACTGTTCAGCACAGACCAGCACACCCATTCCTGCCATCCGGCCCCGGACGAGGATGCTTCTCAGGTGCTGAGCCTTGTGGACTGGCGCGAGGATGCACCTTACGGCTAACAAAAATTTTTTTCAAATTATTTTTGCTCTACCTGTTGAAATCTGCGTCCGCTTCCCTTATTATGGTAGCAAACAAAGATAAAGGCAGGTTTTGCATCATGGCAGAGATCAAATATGAAGTTGTTCAGCGCATTGCAGTTCTCTCGGAGCGTCCCCGCGGCTGGGAGCGTCAGCTGAACCTCATCAGCTGGAACGACGGCGAACCCAAGTACGACATCCGCGACTGGTCCCCGGACGGCACCCGCATGGGCAAGGGCATTTCCCTGAGCCACGACGAAATGGCCATCCTCAAGGGCCTTCTGGACGAGCTGGAGCTGTAAGCATGGGCGGCCGCGAAGAGTTTTTGCAGATCTGGCAGCAGCACATCACCCGCCCCGGCAGCGAAAAGCTGCTGGACTGGCTGGACCATAAGACCGATTTCTTTACGGCACCGGCCTCCACCCGGTTCCACGGTGCGTGTGAGGGCGGGCTGTGTATGCACAGCCTGAACGTCTACCATGCGCTGCACGACACCTTTTTTACCGAGGGCGACAGCGAGGAGACCTTTGCCATCTGTGCACTGCTGCACGATCTGTGCAAGGCCAACTACTACAAGCCCGGCACCCGCAACGTGAAAAACGAAGCGACCGGCCAGTGGGAAAAGGTGCCCAGCTACAGCGTGGAGGATCTGTTCCCCTACGGTCACGGCGAAAAGAGCGTGTTCCTCATCGAGCGGTTCATGAAGCTGCGGGTCGAGGAGGCCGTTGCCATCCGCTGGCACATGGGCGGCTTTGACGATGCGGCCCGGGGCGGCTGCTTTGCCATCTCGGAAGCCTACGACAAGTATCCCCTTGCCGTCAAGCTGCACATCGCTGATCTGGAAGCCACCTATCTGATGGAGCACCGCACCAGCGCTGTGCGCTGAAAAAACAAAATACCCGGACAGGCACAGCAGTGCGATACTGCAGCCTGTCCGGGCTTGTTTGTTTAATTTTTGTCGCTCGGCCTTATTCTGGTACATTTTTTTCATCTGCCTGACGGATGGCCTCGGTGAGTGGATGCACACCGCACACACCGCCAACACTGGCCGAAAGCTCCAGCTCCGGGTAGCCTTCCACTCTGGCACTGGCCGCAGCCTCCCGCACGCGCTGTATCACATGTTCCCCGGGCCGGATGTGCGGCACCAGCAGCAGGAATTCATCGCCGCCATAGCGCACCAGCACATCGGTCTGGCGCAGGTTGCTCAGGATGGACTGTGCCACGCTCTGCAGGGCCTTATCGCCCACCAGATGGCCGAACCGGTCGTTGACCTCCTTGAAGCGATCCACGTCGATCATCACTACGCCTTCCACCTGTTCGCTCTCCGCAAGGAAGCACTCGAAGTACTGGCGGGAGTATGCCCCGGTCAGCGAATCCACAAAGGCACTGCGGTCAAAGTTGGAGCCGCGGTCCAGCAGCATCCGGCGGCCGCCCATATCCAGCCAGCGTCCGTCCGAAAGCTTGGACACCATTTCCAGCACGCAGCCGCGTCCGCCCACTTCCACATACTTTGCCATGACAAAATAAGCCTGATCGTCCTTGAACTCGATCTTGTTCAGGGATTCCTTGCGGGCAAGGGCCTTACTGGAAATGCAGTTTTCGCACCGGCCCGATTTGTTCCACACCATGTGGCAGGTGCCGGGCATCTCGGTCAGCCGGCCATCCTTGCCCAGGCTCAGCACCTTGGTGCTTTCCGGGTCCACCAGACGCACGATGTCAAAAATGCCCTTCAGGCGTTCCAGCAGTGCTTCCGGCTGGTCGCTGTTCACATCGCCCAGCATCAGCTCCTGCAGGCGGGCATGGTCATCTGTGATCTGGCCCACCACGCTTACGCAGTGGCGCACACCGGCGCGGCTCCACATGGTGTGCATCACCAGCCGGTGCAGCGGTATTCCTGATCCACCGCGATCAGCACCAAGAATGCGGCATCCGGCTCTTCCGGCGTTGCGGCTGCAATGGCATCCAGCAGCTTGCGGCGGTCCTTGCCGGAGAGAAATGTCAGGCCCATGCCCTTATCAAAGTCCAGCTTCTGGGTTCGGTTGACCGGGTCCTCGTAGCGGTTCACCACAGTCACGCTGCCGCTGAGTATATCGTAATCGAACTGAATACCGCCGCGCTGCTCGGCATAAAAAGCGGTGCGCTCCCGTTCCAGATCCAGCAGGCGCTGGGCACGATCCTCACGGGGCAGAGCTTCGCGGTGCAGGATCTCCTCCGAAAGGCGACGGGTCTCGTGGCGGAAACCGCGGTCATACTCCGAGCGCTGCAGCTCTGTGCGCAGCAACTCCGAGGATTCTTTCAGGCATTCCATCAGCAGCGGATTGAAGCTGCCGCACTCGCCGTGCAGGATCATGTCAACGGCCTTTTCGTGGCTGTAGGACTGCTTATAACAGCGCTCGCTGGTCAGTGCGTCGTACACATCGGCCAGTGCCACCACCTGTGCTGCAATGGGGATCTCGTCGCCCTTGAGCCTGTCCGGGTAGCCGCCGCCGTCCCACCGCTCGTGGTGCCAGCGGCAGATAGCGTGTGCCACCTTTACCAGCGGTTCGTCCTGCCCGATGGCAAGCCCCTTCAGGATCCTGGCACCCTCGGTGGTGTGGGTCTTGATGGTGGCGTACTCTTCCTCGGTCAGGCGGCCGGGCTTGTTCAGGATTTCTTCCGGGATCATGATTTTGCCGATATCGTGCAGCGCCGATGCTGTGCTGATCAGCGAGATATCACTCTCATCCAGCTGGTAGCGGTCCGTCTTCTGCGCCAGCTGATGCAGGAGCAGGCCGGTCAGGGTGCGGATGTGCAGCACATGCTGGCCGCTCTCGCTGTTGCGGAACTCCACCACATGGCTCAGAATGTTGATCATCAGCACACCGTTGTGCTCTTTTTCGTATACCTGATCGGTCACAAGGCGGGTAAGGCGCTTCTGCTTTGCGTAAAGCATGAGCGCATTCTTCACCCGGCGCAGCACCATGACCCGCTCGAACGGGCGGCGGATGTAATCGGCCACGCCCATATCATAGGCGCGCTCGACGCTTCGGGTGTCCTCTGCCGCGCTGATCACAATGACCGGGATCTCCTCCTGCCATGCATAGCACTGCATCACCCGCAGCACATCAAAGCCGTCCATTTCCGGCATGATCAGGTCCAGCAGCACCAGCGCGATATCGGTGCGTCTGCGCAGAATTTCGATCGCGCGCAGGCCGTTCTCGGCTTCCAGATATTCGTAGCCCTCACCCAGAATCTCCTTGAGCATGGCGCGGTTGATCTCCGAGTCATCCACGATCAGTATTTTCTGTTTTGGTTCCATCTCAACCGCTCCTCGCTCCTGTACTTCCGGCCGCAGGGTCTTCCGTTTCCTACCGGACCACAAAAAAAAAGCTGCTGCAACAGCTTTGCGCTTTGCAGTCAGCTTTTCATTTCACTCATATCTGCTTTTTTGCAGATCATCCGGCTTTCCGTCATGCGCCCATCATATCGTCGAACCAGTTCATCAGCTCCACCGAGAGGTGCTCCAATCTGGTCTGGGGCTTCCAGTCCGGCTGAGCAGGCTGCGGAGCCTCCGGCCCGGGCTGTTCGGCCTCCGGCTCCGGCCGCGGACTCTGCGCTGCCGATGGTTCCGGCTGCGGGGGCGTATGCGCCGCAACCGGCACAGGCCGCACAGCTTCCGCATGGCGGGCCAGCTCCTGACGCAGCTGCTCTGCATGAGCGCCCGCGCACTCAGCCTCCTGCCGCGCCTGCTCACAGGCCGCTTCCAGCTGGGCATTTTCCTGCCGCAGCGCGGCCATCTGCCGTTCACAGGCAAACAGACGGGTCTGATAGCGCAAAATTTCCGCACTGGCCGCTGCCAGCTTTCGGTTCATCTGCTCCAGCTGGGCACACACCGCCTTGGGCGGCTCTGCCGGAGCCTTTGCCGCGGCAGACTGGGCACAGCGCTGCCGCGAACCATTGTTCTGCTGCCTGCCCTGCGCCATGGTGTCCCTCCGATCCATCCGATACGCCTGATCCGCTTATGACGGCCAGCCTTTTATCTGCGCTTGTTCAGCATGGCCATCAGCTGGTCGTAATAGCCATTATCGCTGTTGTCCTCTTCCACGGGCTTTTCAGCAGTGGGTGCCGGTGCAGCGCCGCCTGCGGCAGAAGCTGCCGGGCTTGCAGTCTCGCTGCTGAACACAGCAGACGGAGTGGACTGTGCGCCGCCCATTGCATTGCTGATGCTGCTGCGCAGGTCGCTTGCGCTCTTGTTGTCAAAACCGGTAGCAACCACGGTCACACGCATCTCGTCCGAGAGGTTCTCGTCGAACGCAGTACCCCAGATGATGTTTGCATCGGGATGTGCGCTCTGGGTAATGAGACCTGCTGCGGTCTCCACATCCTCCAGACCGATGTCCGGGCTGGAAGTGATGTTGATGATCACGCCGTGTGCACCGGCAATGCTGGTCTCCAGCAGCGGAGAAGAAATAGCAGCCTTTGCGGCGTTCTCGGCCTTGCCTGCGCCCTTGGCGCTGCCCACGCCCATGTGTGCGTAGCCGGCATCCTTCATGATGGAGCGCACGTCGGCGAAGTCCAGGTTGATGAAGGCAGGCACATTGATCAGAGCGGAAATGGACTCAACGCCCTGACGCAGCACGTTATCGGCTGCCTGGAAGGCATTCATCAGGGTGATCTTTTCCTGGCTGATCATCTTCAGGCGCTCATTGGGAATGACGATCAGACTGTCCACATGCATGAGCAGGTTTGCAATGCCCTGCTCTGCCAGACCCATCTTGCGCTTGCCCTCAAAGGAGAAGGGCTTGGTGACGATGCCAACGGTCAGGATGCCCAGATCATGTGCCACCTCGGCCACAACGGGTGCTGCACCGGTGCCGGTTCCGCCGCCCATACCGGCAGTGATAAACACCATCTGGGAACCCTTGAGCGCATTTGCGATCTCGTCCTTGCTCTCTTCAGCGGCGCGCTGGCCGATCTCGGGGTCTGCACCGGCACCGCGGCCCTTGGTCAGCTTGGAACCCAGCTGCACCTTGGTGGCAGCGTGGTTCTTGGCCAGAGCCTGCTGGTCGGTGTTCATTGCGATAAATTCGACGCCCTGCAGGCCGTCGCTGACCATGCGGTTGACAGCGTTGCCGCCGCCGCCGCCCACGCCGATCACCTTGATCGTCGTAACGTTTTCGTCCATTTCTTCATCGAGCATGAGTGCCATAACTTTGTCCTCCATCGGATTTTATCGTAAAACTGCGCATAGCGCACAGAAATTATCTGCTTACACTTATATAACTGTATCGTATCATCTTTTTGCCCTGAATGCAAGTCAATTTTGCTTTTTTGAAGGTGTTTTTTTCTCGCTGGCGCTTTCCCGCGGCATTTCCCGCTCAATTTGGGCACCAAGTTCCGCCAGCATCTGTGCAAAACCGGCATATCCGCGGTCGATGTAACCGGTGTCGGTAATGCGGCTCCGTCCCCTTGCCGCCAGCGCGGCCACCACCAGTGCCGCGCCTCCGCGCAGGTCCGCAGCCCGTGCACACGCGCCCTGCAGCTGCCGCACCGGCCGGATGTCCAGTGTGCGTCCCTGCACCTGCACAGCGGCTCCAAAAGCCGCAAAACCCTCTGCACAGCCGAATCTCCGCTCAAACACCACATCCTCGATGCTGCTGGCGCTGTCGGCGGCAAGCATGGCAGCAGCAAGCAGCGGCGCTGCGTCTGTTGCCAGTGCCGGGTATACCCCGGTAAACACTCTGCCCGCGCCGTGCAGCGCGCCCAGCCGGGTAATGACCGCACTTTCCGGCCCTGTTTCTATCCTGCAGCCCATTTGTGCCAGAATTTCCAGCAGCGGTGCATAGGTCTCCGGCCTGCAGCCGGTCAGTTCCACCCGACCTCCTGCCGCCGCGCAGGCACAGGCAAGGGTGGATGCCACGATGCGGTCGGCCATGGGCGCAAAGCTGCAGCTATACAGCATTCGTCTGCCCTGCACCCGGATGGTGCTGGTGCCCGCGCCCTGTACACAGCCGCCGCAGCGGTTCAGGAATGCTGCCAGATCGCTGATCTCCGGTTCTCGTGCGGCCCCGCGCAGGACCGTCTCGCCCTGCGCCGCAGCTGCTGCCAGAAGCAGGGTCTCGGTAGCACCCACGCTGGGGAACCCAAGTGTAATGTCCGCACCGTGCAGCCCGGCAGGCGCTGTCAGGATCAGCCTTTCCCCCTCCTCCCGGCAGTGCACGCCCATCTGCGCAAGGCCGGAAAGGTGCAGGTCCACCGGCCTTGCACCAATGCGGCACCCGCCGGGCAGCACCGTTTCCACCCGGCCAAGCCGCGCCAGAAGCGGTGCGCAGAACAAAATGGATGCCCGCATCCGCGCGGCGGCTTCCGGCGCAAGGCGGCAGGTGGAAGGCACGCCCTGCACCGTGATGTCGCTGCCCTGCCAGCGGGCCGTGCAGCCCGCACCCTGCAAAAGCTCCACGCTGGTGTCCACATCCGCAAGATGCGGCACCTGCAGAAAACGCACCGTGCCATTGCACAAAAGGGCCGCTGCCAGCAGCGGCAGCACGCTGTTTTTGGCTGCCGGGATGTGTACTGTGCCGTTCAGCGGCATGCCGCCTGTGATGATAAGATCTCCGCCCATGCAAAAAGCCCCCGTTCCGCAAAAGATACCTCATGCTATGCGGCGCGAAGGCTTTTTGTTTATTTTGTCTGCAGTTGTGTCATTTGTTTGTCCGGTTATTTGTAGCTGCGTCGGCAGCGGATGCTGTCGTTTTTATGGCAGGGAACGCCCGGTTTTATGTCTCCCCGCGGGACACCGACAGCACGATGCCCATTTCGCCCAGCAGCATCATCAGACTGGTGCCGCCGGAGGAAAAAAACGGCAGGCTGATGCCGGTATTGGGGATGGTGTTGGTGACTACCGCCATATTCAGCACTGCCTGCAGGGCCACCTGCACCACAAAGCCCACTACCAGCAGCGCACCGAACCGATCCGGTGCATGCGCCGCCAGCGTGATGCCCCGCCACAGCAGCAGTGCAAACAGCAGGATCACCGCGCAGGCTCCCACAAAGCCAAGCTCCTCGCACAGGATGGAAAAGATGAAGTCGTTCTGCGGTTCGGGCACGAACAGGTGCTTCTGGCGGCTGCTGCCAAGGCCAAGGCCCGCCGCACCCCCGGAGCCGATGGCATACAGGCTCTGATGGTCTGGTGGCCGTCGCCCAGCGGGTCGGCAAAGGGGTCCAGCCATGAGCTGAGACGGCTGGCCGCGTAGGGCACAAGGTCCGGCATAATGATGATGGCAGCTCCAATGGCCGCTGCACCGCCCGCCCCGGCCAGCACGAACCACTTGAGGCCGGTGCCGCCCACGAACATGAGCACCGCGCCGATGCCCAAAATGAGCACGGTGCCGGAGAGGTGCGGTTCCAGCAGCATGAGCACCGCCACCGCTCCCAGCACCAGTGCAAAGGGCAGCACCCCCACCGCAAAGCTGCCCATGCGGTCGTGGTTGAGCGCAATGATATGCGCAAACACCAGCACCACCGCAAATTTGGCGATCTCGCTGGGCTGCAGTGTGCCCAGGCCCGGCAGCACCAGCCAGCGCTTGCAGCCGTTGTACTCCGGCATGAACAGCACCGCCGTCAGCAGTACCATTGAAAGCGCCAGCAGCGGCCATGCCAGCTTGTGGTAAATATGGTAGTCCACCCGGCTTGCCACCCACATGGCCCCGATGCCCAGCGCAGCATACAGCAGCTGCGGCCGCAGGTAGGCAAAAGCATCGCCCCGCCGGTACAGCGCCACTGCACTGCTGGCACTGCCCAGCATTACAAGGCCAAAGCCCACCAGCGTGAGCACCAGCACCAGAAACGGCAGGTCCATGGCCGGCAGATGCCGCAGCGGCAGGCCGCGCTTTGCATGGGCAGCAGCTTTGTGCATCCGTATCACCTCCGTTCCTTTATTGTACGCGGCGGCGGTGCCGGTTAGTCATAGACCCGGCGCACCGGCGCATACACTTGCCCAGAGAAGGAGGTGCCTGCCATGCCAAAACCGGAGCCGCGCCCCTTGCGCACCCTGCCGGAACGGGCATTCCATGCCCGGGCACGGCTGGTGGCCGCGTTGATGTGCTGCGTCTGCTTTGCGGGGCTTGCCGCGCGGCTGGCGTATCTGCAGCTGTTTTCAGGCGACTGGTATGCGAGCCGTGCCCTCGGCCAGCAATTGCGCGATACTGTGGTGCCTGCCGACCGGGGCCGTATCTACAGCGCCGACGGTGTACTGCTTGCCGCCAACAGCAGCTGCTGGACATTGCGGGCCTCCCCGCGCGAGATGCCGGAGGAAAAGCTCAGCCTTGCCGCGCAGGGCCTTGCGGAAATATTGGAGCTGGACGAAGCGAAGCTGCTGGAAAAATTCAGTGACCGCACCTCCAACGACTGCCTTTTGCGCTACCGCGTGGAGCGCGACACCGCCGACCGCGTGCGGGATTTTTGTGAAGAGAACGGCATCACCGGCATCCGCATCAATCAGGACTCCAAGCGCTGGTACCCGGAGGGGGAATTTCTGGCCAGCGTGCTGGGCTTTACCAATGTAGACAACGCCGGTGTGAGCGGGCTGGAGCTGAAATATAACGATGTGCTCACCGGGCAGAATGGTGTGGTGCTCACCGCCGTCAACGCTTGGGGCTACACACTGGAGCAGAGCTACGAGACCGAAAAAGTGCCCTTGGAAGGCAGCGGCCTGCGGCTGACTGTCGATGCCAACATCCAGCATTACCTTGAAAACGCGCTGGATTATGCGGTCAAGGAGCATCATGTGGCGGCGCGCGCGTGGGCATCGTGATGGACGTGAACACCGGGGCCGTGCTGGCCATGTCCACCACGCCTGCCTACGACCCGAACCAGCCGCGCGTGATCTACGATGCAGCCGCCCGCAAGGCCGTGGATGCCCTTACCGGCAGCGAGCGCGCTGCCGCCCTGCAACTGGCCCAGCAGACCCAGTGGCGCAACAAGGCCGTCAGCGACCTGTACGAGCCGGGCAGCGTGTTCAAGCTCATCACCTGCGCCGCCGCGCTGGATGCCGGGGCTGTGAGCAAAAACTCCACCTTTTACTGCGGCGAGTCCATCTCGGTGGCGGGCACACGGTTCCACTGCGCCAACCACAAGCGCCACGGCAGCCAGACCGTGACCCAGGCGCTGGAAAATTCCTGCAACCAGAGCTTTATCCAGATCGGCGCGCGGCTGGGCAAGGAAGCCTTCTGCGATTACTTTGCCGCTTTCGGCCTGCGGGAGCCAACCGGGGTCGATCTGCCCGCCGAACCCAAAAAGAGTCTGTACTACACCGCCGACCGCATGGGGCCGGTGGAGCTGGCCTCCTGCGCCTTCGGCCAGAGCAGCAAGATCTCCTATATGGAAATGGCCGCAGCCGTGTGCGCTGTGGTGAACGGCGGCAGGCTGATGCAGCCTTATCTTGTCAGCGATATCCTGAACCCGGACGGCAGCATTCTGCAGCACACAGAGCCGGTGTGCAGGCGGCAGGTGATCAAACCGGAAACTTCTGAAACCATGCGTGAGATGATGGAAGCCGTGGTGCTCTACGGCGGCGGGCGCAATGCCCGCATCCAAGGCTACCGGGTGGGCGGCAAGAGCGGCACCAGCCAGAAGCTGGACAGCGCCGACGAAAAAGCCCGTATTGCCAGCTTTGTGGCCGTGGCTCCCATCGACGACCCGCAGTTTTGTGTCTGGTGTGCTTGGACGAACCCCACAGCTGGACGACTGCCGGCGGCAGCCTTTCAGCCCCGGTGTGCGCCGAGGTTCTGGAACAGACGCTGGTGTACAAGGGCGTGCCCCGCGCCGTGGAACCGGAAACCGATACCGATCCCGCCCAGACCGCTGCCGACCTGCCCGCCGACGGTGACAGCTTTGACGGTGCGTAAGCAAAAACGGCCCCGGAAAGGTCTTCCGACTTTCCCGGGGCTGCAATGTTTTTTTGTTTAATTCTGCTGCGGCTGCTCGCGGAAGACGATCTCGCCGGTCTCGCTGTTCATGGACTCCACAATGGCAAGGCTCTCCAGCTGGATGCCCTTGCTGCGGATCAGCTCGCCGCCCTGCTGGAAGCCCTTTTCCACAGCAATGCCGATGCCCTCCACTGTGGCACCGGCCTCCTGGGCCAGATCCAGCAGGCCCATCAGGGCACAGCCGTTGGCAAGGAAATCGTCAATGATCAGCACATGATCTTCCGGGGTGAGGAACTTTTTGGAGACGATCACATTGTAGATCTTTTTGTGGGTGAAGGACTGGATCTTGGTCTCGTAGTTGTTGTAGTCCAGATTGATGCTCATGGACTTTTTGGCAAATACCACCGGCACGTTGAACTCGCTGGCCACGATGGCTGCAATGCCAATGCCGCTGGCCTCGATGGTGAGCACCTTGTTGATGGGCTTGCCTGCAAACAGGCGCTTCCACTCCTTTGCCATCTCCCGGAACAGCGGAATGTCCATCTGGTGGTTGATAAAGCTATCCACCTTGAGCACATTGCCCTCGCGTACGATACCATCTTTGCGAATACGATCTTCCAGCATCTTCATAGTGCAGCAGTTCCTCCAACCTGATCTTTTCCATGCCCATGCGTTTGCAGCGCATATTTCTCTTTTTATTTCACTTAGTATACCGGATGCTCTTTCCTTTGGCAAGAGGTTTTCTTGATAAATTTATAGGTTTTCCGCTCTTGTACTTTTTACAGATTCGAGTATACTGTAGTTAATATAAGGTGTGTCCGGCATCTGTGCACCGGCACACAGGAGGGGAGAGCATATATGAAAACGGGTCTTGTGCTGGAAGGCGGTGCCATGCGCGGCATGTTTACCGCCGGTGTTCTGGATGTATTGATGGAGCATGGCATCGTGCTGGATGGTGCCATTGGCGTTTCGGCCGGTGCGGTGTTCGGCTGCAACTACAAGTCCCATCAGATCGGCCGTGTGATCCGCTACAACACCCAGTATTGCAACGATAAGCGCTACGCAAGCTTCGGCAACCTGCTGCGCACCGGCAACCTGTACAGTGAGCAGTTCTGCTACCACACCGTGCCGGAAAAGCTGGACGTGTTCGACGCAAAGGCATTTGCAGAGAACCCCATGGACTTTTTTGTGGTGTGCACCGATGTGCGTACCGGCGACCCCATCTATCACAAATGCCGCACCGGCGATGCCGAGGATATCCAGTGGATGCAGGCATCCGCTTCCATGCCGCTGGCGGCCAAGATCGTAAAGATCGGCCATTATCAGCTGCTGGACGGCGGCATTGCCGATTCCATCCCCGTGCGGTTCTTCGAGTCCATCGGCTACAAACGCAACCTCATTGTGCTGACCCAGCCCAAGGGCTTTGTGAAAAAGAAGAACAAGATGCTGCCCGTCATCCGGGCACGCTACATGCGCTACCCCGCTTTCGTGGAAGCCGTTGCCGACCGTCACGAGCGCTACAACGAAACGCTGGATCACATTGCCATGCTGGAGCAGACCGGCAAGGCGTTCGTCATCCGCCCGCCCATCCCGCTGGAGATCGGCTCCATGGAGCGCGATCCGGTCCAGCTGCGCCGCGTCTACGAGACCGGCCGTGCCGTTGCCGAAATTCAGGTGGATAAGATCGCCGCCTTTGTGAACGAATCCAAAGCTGCAGCGGAAGAGTAACGGCGGCACAAACAGATATCCTACATGTGATGTTTTCGCGGCATCACGAAAAATGTTAACGTCAACAAAATTATGGTATAGCAGCAGCCCCGGTGAGCCTGACGGTCCATCGGGGCTGTTTTTGCGCCGTCTTCAAACGACATCGCCGCAGCTGTTCGAATCCACCTGCCCAGTGAGTTTAGCCCTGTCGCAAAACAAAAACCTCAGCGTACTTTCATACGTTGAGGTTTTTTGGTGGAGCGAAGCAACCCAAATCCGAACCATTGCCCTCTGGGGCATCTTTGGCGGCGATTTCATCGAAAGTGATGGTTTTTGTGCCGTCTTTGTAGTTGAATGTAATCAAAACTTTTTCATCATAGAGATAAACAACGTTCACGAACGTGTTGATAAGCGTTTCCCGGTGGCTTTTCACGTTCGGGTCGAGCTTGCGAAAGTTGGTGAGCCAAAATTTCACAAAATCTGCGCTGACTTTCGGTTTCGCCAGCTTTTCTTCCGCGATGCGAATTTCCAACTCTTTCTGCTGAGCCTCCAACTTTTCCAAGCGTCCTTTGGTCGAGCTGGTCAGTACACCTGCCTGAATCGCATTTAACAGATTCTCGATGCCGTTCTCTATATCCTTCATCTGCTTTTCCAGCAGGGGCAGCACCGTGTTCTCCTGTTCTTGAAGAATCATCACCGCATCCACGATAGACTGGATGCAGTCATCGTCATGAATCATCTTCATGGTTTCGCAGACTACCAGATCTTCCAGCCACTCTTTGCGGACGGTCTTTTTCTTGCAGGTCTTGGTGCGCTTGGCATTAGCACATTTATAATAATGGTGGACGTTCTTATTTCGACTCGTTCCGCACTCGCCGAACATCATCGCGCCACACATTCCACAGAACAGCTTGGTCGTCAGCAAATAATCGTCCTCCGCTTTGTGCCGAGCCGGAGCGCGGCGGTTTTTTGGCGATTTTATCCTGCACACTATCGAACAGTTCTTTCTCAATGATAACCGGGATGCTGTCCGGCATCACAATGTCCTTAAAACGGTTCTCGCCGATATAACGGCGGTTTGTCAGCAAGGTCTGAATACTGTTATAGGTAAACTTCTGGTTGCGGTTGGTGGTCACGCCGCTGTCGTTCAGCCAGTTCATCAGTTCTTTCATGGTCGCGCCATCGTTGTACCGCTGAAAGGCTTCTACCACAAAGGGGGCTTTCAAAGGATCGATCTGGAAGAACTTTTCCTCGTCTACCGTATAGCCAATGGGAATCGTGCCGCCGTTGTACTTGCCCTTCAGAACATTCTCGGTCATGCCGCGCACGACTTTTTCAGAAAGCTCTGCGGAATAGTATTCAGCCATGCCGGTGAGCATACTCTTGACCATAATACCTGCTGGGCCTTCCGAAATTGGTTCAGTAGCCGACACCAGCTTGACATGGTTTCGCTCCAACTGGTACTCATAGTGTGCCGAATCATAACGGTTTCGGGCAAAGCGGTCAAGTTTCCAGACCAGCACAATGTCAAACAGCCGTTTCTCGCTGTCTTTAATCATCTGCTGGAACTCCGGACGATTGTCCGTTTTGGCAGAGAGTGCACGGTCAATATAGTGCTTGATGACTGTGATGCCGTTCTTCTCTGCATAGGCCGTGCACTCACGAATCTGGCCTTCGATGGATTCTTCACGCTGGTTGTCGCTGGAATAGCGGGCGTAAATTACGGCGGTCATGGCAGGCACCTCACTTTACACATCATAGAACGGCAGTGCGTTCATTCAAAACATTGTTTCGTATAATGTATATACCATATTCTATAAGAATTTGCAATACATTTTAGATGAAAAAGTGAGACACTATATCCAGAGAGGCTTTTAGGTCGATACATATGAATAGTGGTGGTTATCACGGTGATAACCACCACCATCACCCCGTAACGATCAGTGCCATCAGATAAAACTCAGTCGCATCGGGCGTGTCGGTCGGCAGAATCGTCAACTCCACGGTGTGTGTTCTATGTTCCCCGTGGTGCAGGATAGGCTGCAAATACAGGCAGTCGCCCCAGTCCTCGTCAAAGTTACCGTCCAGCAGAACAGGGTAGGCGGCGTCGCCGTCCAGAACCAGCTGCGCCCGCAGCGCCGGGCGGCGGATGGTCTTGCGGTACTGCACTGCAATGCAGGAGGCATCCACTTCAAAGGTGATTTTGTCGCCGGGCTTCTGGCCCACCCAGCCGTTTTTCCAGTGGTCCAGATGCCCCAGCTTTTCCTCCGGGTCTGCCCGGAAGCCCTCCAACTTGGGGGAGAGTTCCCGGATGGTCAGCCGCCGGGCGTTTTCGTAGGCGTTGGCGGTGAGCGGTGCCGGGAAGGCAGGCTCCTGCTCCGGTTCTTCCCGGTGGGCGTTGACCGCCTCCAGCAGCTTGATGATCTCCCCCGCCACCAGACCGTGACCGTAATCGTTTGGGTGCAGTCCATCAGGGCTGAGCAGGGTGCGGCTGGCATACTTACCGGCACGCAGATCCTTGTAAATGCTGTCCCGGATGCTGACATGTGGCACGCCGTAGTGGTCGCCCACGGCGTTGTGCTCGTCCTGTGCGGTGGCTCCGGTATCGTAGTATACGTTATTCAACAGTACCACCGCCGGGTGGGAGGGCCATGCAAGCAACTTGCGGACAACACCCTCGTAAGTCTCCTGCCGGAAGGGAACTTCCAGATCGTTGACGCTGAAATCCACCACTACGAAATCTGGCTGGTACATCAGCACATCGGTCACGGCACGGGCAACGCCGTACAGAGAATCTGTGCCGCCGATGCCGCCGTTGACGTAGTGGAACTTCGACTGCGGAAAGGTATCCACGAACCACTGGTACACCCGGAACGCATAGGCGTTGCCGGGCTGGGTGGAAAGGCTGCCCTGCGTGATGGAACCGCCCAGAAAACCGAGGGTCAGTTCCTGCCCTGCTGCTGCACGGCGAAGCAGTTCTTTCAAGCGAGCAAAATTGGACGTGTTCATTCTAAAACTTCTCCCTGATATGCACTATGGATAATTTTTGCTGCTGGACGTCCGGACACGGCATAGGCGCTGGCGGTTCCGGAGTCAGCAGGCCAGTCCCACACGCCAAAGCCCATGACCCACGGACGCTTGGCGCAGGCGGAAAACATGGCACTATACCAATCGGCCTGTTCCAGATCGTTCCGTGTTCCCTTCAGCTCCCAGTTGTTGGGCACGGCAGAAGAACCGGTGATGTTCATGCAGCCTGCCTCGCTGAAGAGGACGGGCTTTTTGTATTTTTGCTCACTGCCTCGATGCGGTCCAGCTGGTTTTCCCAGTCCTCAGGGGGTAGTAGCCGCTGGAAGCGATGCAGTCTACCGCATCCCACCAGTTCACATGGTCCTCGCCGTATTTATCGCAGTTATAGCTCACCGGTCCGTGATATTGCTGCCGCACAGCGGCAATGAGAGCACGCCACTCTGCTTCCCGGTGCTCGGTCATGGTCATTTCGCACCCGGTCAGGAACAGCCCGCAGCCTTCGGCTTCGGCAAGAGCAGCGTAGTGGGTCTGGAAGGCGGTGTAGCTGGCAAACCATCTGCCCCACTGGGTCTCGCAGGGCACATCGTGGTCAAAAAAGCTGATGCGCGCCCGCCACACGCCGTTGGCGCAGTTGACGGTAGGCTTCAACGCCACCTGCAAGCCCAACTGCTTGGCAAAGCGGATGGCACCGCATAGCTCCTCGTCTGTGGGGGTGGCATTAGTGTTCCAGTTGATTTCCTCACTATAAGGGTCAGATTGTATTCCAGAGGGCGACAGAATGACCCAGTTGGCGGCGGTAGCTTCCACCATAGTTGCCATACTGCGGTGGGCGTTCTCGCTGCTCAACACGCCTCTGTGGGGAAAGGGTGCAAAGTTCACCCCGTAAAAGTTGTGTTCGTGCTCCATGACATTTTCCTCGTCTTTTTTCAAAAATCAACGTCAGATTGCACAATAAGTATAGTGCAGTTTTGGCAATTCGGTCAATATGCTGCTTCATTTTCAGCGTATGGCACAAGGAGAGGGGCAAAGCACTGGTCAACCTGACCCGAAAAAAGCCCCTACACCGGGAGGTGCAAAGGCTAAACTAAATTTTAGGTTTTATTTAGCTTACAGATTTAGCTTGCGATTTTGGGTGGAATCTGCTATGCTTCGGGCAAAACCAACGGGAGGGAACGGAAAATGGAGCAACTTACAACCGCAGCGCTGACCCAACTGCCGCAGGTGCGGGCACTGGGGCGGCACACCGGGCGTGACCCGCTGACCCTGTTCTGGACAGCCAGCGGCATAGAACTGGAATTTACCGGCAGTGAGCTGTGGGTGGATCTTTTCGCCGATTATGAAGTGGTAGAGCCGTGGGTCAGCGTGGAACTGAATGGCGCATGGGTGGCACGGTTTGCCGTGAACCCCGGCAAAAGCCGGGTGTGCCTGTTCCGGGGCATGACGCCGGGCAAGGCGAAGCACGTCCGGCTGCTGAAGGATGTGCAGGCCATGCACGATGACCCGGCGCACCTGCTGCAGATCACCGGGCTGGAATATGCAGACGGCGAATTTCTGCCCCTGCCGGAGCCGGTTTATCGGCTGGAATTTGTGGGGGACAGCATCACCAGCGGAGAGGGTGCCATCGGAGCCAAACCGGAGGAGGACTGGGTGGGAGCCTTTTTCTCGGCAGAAAACCACTACGGTCGCCTGACTGCCGATGCGCTGGGTGCCGAATACCGCTGCATCTCGCAAAGCGGCTGGGGCATCGTGTCTGGATGGGACAACGACGTGCGCCACATCCTGCCGCCCTACTACACCCGGGTGTGCGGCGTAGCCATGGGACAGCGTAACGCCGCCCTTGGTGCACAGCAGGAAAACGATTTTGCCGCATGGCAGCCGGATGCCGTCATCGTCAATCTAGGCACCAACGACACCGGCGCATTCGATAACCCGCCATGGACAGACCCTGCCACCGGCAAGCCCCACCAGCTGCGGCGGCTCTCCAACGGAGACTTCCATCCTGCGGACGCCCAAAAGGTGGCAAACGGTGTGCAGCATTTTCTGACCCTGCTCCGGGCAAAGAACCCCGGGGCAAAGCTGGTGTGGTGCATCGGGATGCTGGGCAGTGAGCTGCTGCCGGTGCTGCGACAGGGCGCGGAGCAGTACAAAGCCATTACCGGAGACAACTCTGTTTATCTGCTGGAGCTGCCCAACACCACACCGGAAACGGTAGGTGCCCGGCAGCACCCCGCGCAGAAAGCCACCGGCAGGCGGCAAAGGTTCTGACTGCCTTTTTGAAAACGATCCTCTAAAAGTGAAAACGGGATACCGGAGCGTCCGCAGACGCTCCGGTATCCCAAAATACAAACTATATTTTCCACTGAAGATGGCCAGAGCAAAGCGGCGGCCATTCAAAATAGTACCATAGTAAAAGGGTTGCTGCACGAAGGTTTGTGCAGCAACCCCTTTTTTATCAGGTAGATTCTCTTCTTACAAAGCCGCCGGGCACGATGACGGTGGGGGCAACGGCAGGCTTATGCGCCATTTTGCGGCGCAGCTGCGCCACCACGTTTTTGCCATGCCGTCCAAGTCCACCCGGTAGCTGGTCAGCTGGGGGCTGCAGATGGTGGAATAGCGGTAGTCATCGTAGCCGGTCACTGCCACATCCTGCGGCACACGGTAGCCGTTGCGCTTGAGGGTCTCCACCAGATTGTAGGCCACCTCTCGCAGTTGCAGACAAAGGCTTCCGGCATCTCGTGAGGCAGGGTGAACGGAATAAAGAGCCCTCGGTCGTCCCGATCCTCCAGCCGCCAGTCGTCCCGGATGGGCAGCCCGGCGCGGAGCAGGGCTTTGACATAACCCAGATAGCGGTCCATGATGGAGCTGGTGGACAGCACACTGCCCACAAAACCGATGTTCCGCCGCCCGGTGGAGATGAGATGCTCGGTCATCATATAGCTGCCGCTGGTGTTATCGCTGAGCACGCAGTCGGCGGCAATGGCATCATCGTAAAAATCCAGCAGCATAAAGGGCACGCCCGTCTGCACCGCTGTGGCAAGGTAGCGGCGGCTGATCTCGCCCATAAAGATGAGGCCGTCCACCTTGCGGTTTACAAGGAAGGAGGGCATATTGCAGCTTTTTTCTGCCTGCGGCAGAACGATCTCCATCAGCACCGAGATGTCCTGCTCGGCGGCGCATTTAAGCACCGCCCGGTACAGATTGGAATAAAAGGCGTTCTCGTTGAAAAAACGATCTGCCACCAGAATACCGATGCTCTCGCCGCCGGGCTGTGTATGCGCCCGGGCAGGGGGCTGATAGCCCATCTCCTCGGCAACGGCAAGGATCTTTGCCCGCATCTCGGCGCTGACGCCTTCTTTGCCTGCCAGACCCTTGGAGACGGACACGGTGCTGATGCCCAGCCGCTGCGCGATATCGGCCATGCGTACTGCTTTTGCCATGTTCCTGACCAGCTTTCTTCTTTCATTTTAGAATGAGGTAAATAACGTTCCGGTTAACTTTATGGTTAGCATAGCAGTTTTTTAGTCGTTTCGTCAATGAAAAGCCAGTTTAAAAAAGTGCAAAATCAGCCTTAGACTAAGCGATTTTTAAGTTAATTTTATTTGAAAAAGTTAATTAAATTATTATTTAAGTTCAAAATCCGTGATGTATCCCGGATTTACAGGTCAGTTTTCACAAGAAAATTGCCGAATTGCCACCAAAACACCGAATCTTTTTGGTAATATTGACAGTGAATCTCAAAAGGAATATACTTAAACCACAGAAAGCGAAGGATAACAGTTAGCTAATCAAAGCTAAATTTAGCTTTCGCAAAACGGAAAAGGGTTCCACAAAAAGAAGGAGGATATCCCTATGCGTAAGATCAATCGCCGCAATTTCCTGAAGGTCACTGGTGTGTTGGCCGCAGCCTCTGCTCTTGCCGCCTGCGGCGGCAGCAGCACTTCTACCGCCGGCTCCACCGGCAGCACCGCTGGTTCCGCTGCCAGCGCAGACGGTGCAAAGGCTTACAATGAGCTGACCGTGGGCACCGACAACACCGACCTGAAGGCTGACCTGAAGATCATCAGCCACCGTACCGACCTCATCGATGACGGCACCTTTGACGGCTACGTTGCCGCATTCCAGAAGCTGTATCCCAACATCACCATCAAGTACGAGGCATCACCGACTATGCCAACGACATGACCACCCGTCTGACTTCCAACGACTGGGGTGATCTGTGCATGATCCCCACCAACATCCCCCTGACCGAGTTGGGCGACTACTTTGAGCCTCTGTGCGCACTGAGCGACATTGAGAACGATTACAACTTCGCTTCCAACCGCGCTTATAACGGCAGCGTGTACGGCATCCCCTCCACCGGCAATGCACAGGGCATCATCTACAACAAGAAGGTTTTTGAGGCTGCGGCATCACCACCCTGCCCAAGACCCCGGACGAGTTCCTGGATGACCTGCAGAAGATCAAGGACTACGATCCTTCCATTGATCCCCTGTACACCAACTACGCCGCCGGCTGGACCATGACCGCATGGGATGCTTACACCAGCGGCGGCGCAACCGGTGACCCGGACTGGATGAACATTACCATGCCCCAGACCAAGGATCCGTTCCAGAAGGGCATTCTGGGTGCGGACGATATGGGTCCCTACGCTGTGTACTACATCCTGTACGAAGCAGTGAAGCGCGGTCTGACCGAGGCCGACCCCACCACCACCGACTGGGAGGGCTCCAAGCCCCGCATCAATAACGGCCAGATCGGTGCCATGGTTCTGGGCAGCTGGGCCATCGTGCAGATGCAGGCCGCCGGTGACCACGCCGACGACATTGGCTATATGCCGTTCCCCATCACCGTCAAGGGTACCCAGTACGCCAGCGCAGGTGCAGATTACTGCTACGGTGTGAACAAGAACACCACCGATGACAAAAAGCTGGCTGCCATGCTCTACATCAAGTGGCTGACCGAAAGCTCCAACTTTGCTTATGATCAGGGCGGTGTGCCGGTGCTGAAGAGCCAGGAATACCCCGATACCCTGAAGGCATTTGACGGCATCGACCTGGTCGAGGATGCCCCCGCCCCCGCAGAGCTGGCAGACCTTGCCACCGAGGTGCAGCAGGAGGCTGAGCTGATGCTGAATGCCGACCAGACCCACGTCATGCGTGTGGTGGAGGCTGGCATCAACGGCGACGAGACTCTGGACGACATCGTGGCCGACTGGAACGCCGCATGGGACGCAGCTGTGGATGCTTGCGCACCGCAGTAAGCGATCTATCATTATAAATCAGCAGGGCGGGCCCGTGTCCGCCCTGCTTTTGGTGAAAGGAGGTCTTTTACATGGCATCTTCCGCAACCGTATCCGCGCCTAAAAAGCGCAAGAGCTTCAGCGAATACTTTCACAGTATGCGTGGCCAGCAGCTCATCGTCACGCTGGTGTTCCTGTTCGTTCCGCTGGTGCTGCTGTTCATGTTTACCTATCTGCCCTTCTTCAAAATGGTGGAGTTCAGCTTCTTCAAAATGAAGTACATCGGCAGACGTACCTTTGTGGGTCTGCAGAACTACATCTCGGTCTTTACCCGCAAAGACTGCTTCCACGCTCTGAGCCTGAGCCTTTACTACATGGTAGGCTCCGTGGTGCAGATGGCGCTGGCGCTGCTGTTTGCCACCATCCTGAGCTTCAAGTGCAAGGGCAGCAAGTTCTTCCGTGGTGCACTGTACTTTCCCTGCCTCATCTGCGGCATCTCGGTGGGCTTCATCTTCAAGTTCTTCTTCACCCACGGCTTTGTGCTGGATACCCTGCTGAGCTGGGTGGGCTTCAACGTAGATAAGCTGCCCTTCTGGCTCCGGGATGAGTCCATCAACAACGTCGTGCTGGTGGCCTGCTCCATCTGGAAATACATCGGCCAGAACATCGTCATGTTCATCGGTGCTATCGCTTCTGTGGACCCCGTGCTGTACGAGGCTGCTGAGATCGACGGTGCCAACGCATGGCACCGCTTCAAGGACATCATCCTGCCCTCCATCAGCACCATCGTGGTGCTGAACCTCATCATCTCGGTGTCCGGCGCACTGTCCGCCTTCGAGATGCCCTATGTTGTCACCGGCGGCGGCTTCAACACCTCCACCTACTTCGTGGTCATGGATAAGATCGCCCATACCGACCAGAAGGTGGGTCTTGCATCCGCCATGGCTGTGGTTCTGCTGCTGCTCATCGTGATCGTCACCTACGCCCAGAAGGCTGTGGAAAAATGGCTGGAAAACCGCAGCAGCGGCGTAACCAAGTGAAAGTGAGGCAGAACGTATGAACGAAACCACTGCGATCAAGACCAAACGTGTTCTGATCAACATTTTGCAAATATGCGCTGCTCATCTTCGCTGCCTTTGTGGCACTGGTGCCCATCGTATCCTGCATCTTCACCGCCTTCAAAAGTGAGGAAGAGTACGCCAACACCAACGTTATCACCCCGCCCAAGAGCTGGCTCAACTTCGATAACTTCATCACCGCATGGAACAAGGCCAACATGGGCGAGGCGTTCCTGAACAGCTTTATCATCCTGATCTGCGTGTTGGCGGGCAGCATTATGATCAGTGCCATGCTGGCTTATGTGCTGAACCGGTTCAAGTTTCCCGGCAACAAGCTGATCCGCAACCTGTTCACCATCGCCACCCTGATCCCCGGCATCGCCTCGCAGGTCACGGTGTACCAGATCATGACGGCTCTGCATCTGGTGAACTCCATGCCCGGCTACATCATCCTGATGATGGGCACGGACGTATCACCATCTATATCTTCCTGCAGTTCTTCGAGAACCTTTCCCCCACGCTGGACGAAAGCGCCATTCTGGATGGCTGCACCTACTTTGGTGTGTTCTTCAAGATCCTGCTGCCCCTGCTCAAGCCCGCCATCGTCACCAGCGCCATCCTGAAGGGTGTGTCCACCTACAACGAATACTACATGGCAAACCTGTACCTGCAGGATAAGACCAAGTATCAGGTGGTGGCCACCTCGCTGTATGTGTTCTCCGGCCCCATGGGCAACCAGTACAACTACATCTGCGCCGGTGTCATCATCACCATCATCCCCGCCCTCATCGTGTTCCTGCTGTGTCAGGATCAAATCTACAGCGGCATGGCTGCCGGTGCGGTGAAAGGCTAAAATCGCTATCCACTTTTTCTCCTTCATCATCTGCTGCTTCTCCCGGCTTCTGTGCAGGGAGCCGGGAGAGTGTGGCAGAAAAGAACAACAACCTTCTATTACAGGAGTTTTTGATTATGAGCAACGTAAAAATGTTCTGCGACGCCCTGCCCAACATTCCTTGGCAGGAAAAGCCCGCCGATGCCACCGGCCCGGTGTGGCGGTACAGCGAGAACCCCATCATCGACCGCAACCCGGTGGAGGGCGTGGCCCGCATCTTCAACAGTGCGGTCGTGCCGTACGAGGGCAAGTTCATTGGCGTGTTCCGCGGCGAGCAGGTCAACGGTGTGCCCTACATCTATCTGGGCCACAGCGAGGACGCCATCCACTGGACCTTCGACAAGGACAAGATTCCCTTCGTCAACGAGAAGGGTGAGCCATTCATGCCGGTGTATGCCTACGACCCCCGTCTGGTGAAAGTCGAGGACACCTACTACATCATCTGGTGTCAGGATTTCTACGGTGCGTCCATCGGCATTGCCAAGACCACCGATTTCAAGACCTTTGTCCGCATCGAGAATCCGTTCATTCCCTTCAACCGGAATGCGGTGCTCTTCCCCCGCAAGATCAACGGGATGTACACCCTGCTCAGCCGTCCGTCCGACAGCGGCCACACCCCCTTCGGTGACATCTTCCTGAGCCAGAGCCCGGATATGGAGTTCTGGGGCCGTCACCGCCATGTGATGAGCAAAGGCTCCAACTGGTGGGAGAGCGTGAAGATCGGCGGCGGTGCAGCTCCCATCGAGACCAGCGAGGGCTGGCTGCTGTTCTACCACGGTGTCACCGGCACCTGCAACGGTTTCGTGTACTCCATCGGCGGTGCCATTCTGGACAGGGACGAGCCCAGCAAGGTGCTCTACCGGTGCGGCAACTTCCTGCTGACCCCGGAAAAGTGGTATGAGGAGCGCGGCTTCGTGCCCAACGTCTGCTTCCCCTGCGCCACCCTGCAGGATGCCGACACCGGCCGCATCGCCCTCTATTATGGCTGCGCTGACAGCTATGTCGGTCTTGCCTTCACCACCGTGGACGAGGTGGTGGATTACATCAAGGCCCACGATAACGCAGGCCCCACCGACCACGAGGTCGCATCCGCTGATACAATGGAGCCTGTCCCGGTCATCCGGGGCGGGCTCGTTTTGGTAAAACAGGGAGGGGGATTTTCCCATGCCAAAGATCAAACAGGCAGCAGAAGAAATGCTGCTGCAAACCATCATTCCCTTCTGGAAAGGGCTGCGGGACGAGGAAAACGGCGGCTTTTACGGCTACATGGATTTTGACCTGAAGCTGGACAAACAGGCCGAAAAAGGCTGCATCCTGAACAGCCGCATTCTGTGGTTCTTCTCCGAGGCTGCCATGCTGACCGGCCGGGCAGACCTTGCCGAGGATGCCCGCCACGCCTACCAGTTTTTCACCGAGCATTGCTATGACGTGGAAAACGGCGGTGTGTACTGGAGTTGCGACTACACCGGCAAGCCGCTGGACACCACCAAGCACACCTACAATCAGGGCTTTGCCATCTATGCCCTTTCCGCTTACTACCGGCTGACCGGCAAACAGGCTGCGCTGGACCGTGCAAAAGAGATCTTCCATATCATCGAGCAGCACTGCACCGACAGCGAGGGCTATCTGGAGGCCTTTACCATTGACTGGAAGCCGGAGAGCAACGAAAAGCTTTCCGAAAACGGCGTCATGGCGGCAAAGACCATGAACACCCTGCTCCATGTGTTCGAGGGTTACGCCGGGCTTTATCAGGCCAGCCGCGACCCGGAGGTGGAAAAGGCCCTGCGCCGCATTCTGGATATCTACGAGCACAAAATTTACTCCCCGGAGCTGCACCGGCAGCTGGTGTTCTTTGATGCGCACTATAACTCCATCATCGACCTGTACAGCTACGGCCACGATATCGAGTCCAGCTGGCTCATCGACTGGGGCTGCGATTTACTGGGCGATGCAGCGCTTTCCAAGCGCATCCACGCCATCAACTCCGACCTTGCTGCCCACATCTACAAGGAAGCCTACATTGACCACTCGGTGGTCAACGAGTGCGAGCGCGGCAAGGTGAACACCACCCGTGTGTGGTGGGTGCAGGCTGAGTCCGTACTGGGCTTCGTGAACGAATACAACAAGAGCGGCGATGCAAAATACCGGGATGCCGCCGCCGATATTTACCACTACATCTGCAACGTGATGGTGGACAAACGCCCCGGCAGTGAATGGTTCTGGGAGGTGGACGCAGACGGAAAACCGTCCAGCCGCAAGCCCATCCTTGAGCCGTGGAAGTGCCCCTACCACAACGGCAGAATGTGCATGGAACTGATAAGGAGGAACCCCGATGTCACAGTCTAAACTGCATCCCGAATACCTGCGCCAGAAGGCGCTGCAGGACGCTTATCTGGTACGCAAGAACAAAAAAGACCGATTTCTACAACGGCATCTATGACCGCTGGGAAAACCGGTGCTGACCCGGGAGAGCATCCCGCTGAGCTGGCGGTTCGATTTGAACCCGGAAACCAACCCCCACTTCATGGAGCGTCTGGGTGTGAACGCCGTGTTCAACTCCGGTGCCATCAAGCTGAACGGCAAGTATTACCTTGTGGCACGCATCGAGGGCAACGACCGCAAGAGCTTTTTCGGCGTAGCGGAGAGCGACAGCCCGGTGGAGGGCTTCCACTTCTGGGAAAAGCCCATTCTGCTGCCGGATACCTGCCCGGAGGAGACCAACGTCTACGATATGCGCCTGACCCAGCACGAGGATGGCTGGATCTACGGTGTGTTCTGCTCTGAGAGCAAGGATACTTCCGTCAACGACCTGTCCGCTGCCGTGGCTGCGGCAGGCATCGTCCGCACCAAAGACCTCAAGACTTGGGAGCGTCTGCCGAACCTTGTCACCAAGCGCAGCCCCCAGCAGCGGAATGTAGACCTGCTGCCAGAGTTCGTCAACGGCAAGTACGCCTTCTACACCCGCCCCATGGATGATTTCATCGACACCGGTTCCGGCGGCGGCGTAGGCTTTGGTCTGTGCGAGGACATCACCCACGCCGTCATTGACGAGGAAATCATCACCAGCCCCCCGCCGCTACCATACCATCACCGAGGCAAAAGAACGGCGAGGGTGCCACCCCCATCAAGACCGAAAAGGGCTGGCTGCACATCGCCCACGGCGTGCGGAATACCGCCGCCGGGCTGCGGTACGTCATTTATGTGTTCGTTACCGCACTGGATGACCCCAGCAAGGTGATCGCAGAGCCGTCCGGCTTCCTCATCGCACCCCGTGACTGGGAGCGGGTGGGCGACGTTTCCAACGTCGTGTTCACCAACGGTGCTATTGCGGACGATGACGGTAGCGTATATATTTATTATGCAGCCAGTGACACCCGCCTGCATGTGGCTTCTACCACCATCGACAAGCTGCTGGACTTTGCGTTCAACACGCCTGCCGACCCCCTGCGCAGTGTGGATTGCGTGAAGCAGCGCTGCGACCTGATCGACAAAAATCTCGAATATCTCCGGAGCATCGGGGAG
>ENA-OQAJ01000048-OQAJ01000048.1-human-gut-metagenome-genome-assembly--contig:-NODE-48-length-30973-cov-5.046586_pt1 | contig 30973 bp, 37 predicted proteins | sample MGYA00242736_ERZ504529 | MGnify/ENA primary metagenome ERZ504529 (study PRJEB26092, sample SAMD00036275) | human gut metagenome | host: Homo sapiens | study: EMG produced TPA metagenomics assembly of...
TGGTTTCTCTTTTGGCACGCAAAAGAGAACATACCCGGCGGCGATGCATTTTGCAAAAGGCATCAAACTTTAACACGCGACCACGCTTCGCGCGGGAAGCTCTTCGTCACTTTCCCACGCAGAAACGTTCAAACACCTGTTCGATCACAGCTTCCGAGGCGTTCTCACCGGTCAGGTCGCACAGGGCGGCCAGTGCGTCGTCCACACAGACGGAAACGGCATCCAGCCCAAAGCCGCTTGCGGTAGCATCCAGTGCACCGGCCACAGCGTCCCGCGCACGCAGTGCGGCGGAAAGCTGACGCTGGCCGGACAGACTGGCGGCATGGGGGTCGATCTGGCTGGTACCCAGCAGGCGGGCCACCGCAGCGGAGATCACCTTGCGGCTCTCCTCCTCCTGACAGCACACCGGCAGCACCATGGCAAAGCAGGGCGCTATCAACTCTGCGTCAAATTGCGTCGGTTTATCCTCTTTGTTGATAAGTGCAATGGCTGGACGGCCTGTGCAACGCTGTGCAAGCTCCAGATCTTCCCGCGTGGGCGGCTCAGAGCCATCGAACACAGCCAAAATCAGCCTGCCTCCTCCAGCTTTTTCCAGCTGCGGCGGATGCCCTCGGCTTCAATGGCATCTTCGGTCTCGCGCAGACCGGCGGTATCGAACAGATTCAGCTGGATATCCCCCAGCTGCACCGCCTGCTCCACCACGTCACGGGTGGTGCCAGCCACCGGCGTGACGATGGCCCTGTCGAACCCGGCCAGCAGGTTGAGCAGTGTGGATTTGCCCGCATTTGGTCTGCCCACAATGGCGCAGTCCACACCTTCGCGCAGGACGGTATCCGCCTGATAATTATGGATCAACTCGTCCAGCTCTGCCTTTACCCCACTCAGTACGCGGTGCAGATGGTCACCGTCCAGCTCCGGCACATCCTCTTCGGGAAAATCCACCCATGCGGCAAGGTGAGCCTGAATGGCGGTAAGCGCTTCCTTCTGGGCACTGATCTTCTTTGCCAGCGCACCGCCCAGCGCGGCATTGGCCAGCGCGGCACCCTGACGGCCATCCGCCGAGATCAGATCCATCACCGCTTCGGCCTGCGTCAGACCCAGCTTGCCGTTCAGGAACGCGCGGCGGGTGTACTCGCCGGGCGCGGCAGGCTGCGCACCGGCAGCAAGACAGGCTTCCACCAGACGGCGGGCCACGGCGCTGCCGCCATGGCAGGAAAGCTCCACCACGTCCTCACCGGTATAGCTGTGGGGCGCGCGGAAAAACAGGGCCACGCCCTCATCAAAGGCTTCGTCCCCTTCCCGGAATGTGCCGTACATGGCGGTGTAGCCTTTGGCATCCTCCACCTTTTTTGCGGCGTTGGCCGGGCGGAACACCCGGGCTGCTATGGGATAGCTCTCCGCACCGGAGAGCCGCACGACGGCAATGCCGCCTGCGCCCGGCGCTGTTGCAATGGCTGCAATGGTCGTTTCCTGCATGGTTTTTTCTGGCTTCCTTTCCGCGCCCGGTCTGGCCGCTTGCTCCCATCTGCCCACAGCAGCGAGACGAATACAGTTTCATTGTACCACGAAATGCTGCGGAATGGTACTGTTTTTTCAACCAATTCCCGGGAAACGGTTGAAAATCCGCCCGTTTCTCACACAAAAAAGGGGCTTTCCGTCCCAACACGGAAAGCCCCTTTTTTACAGGAAACTGTTTTTTAGAACTTGGCGATATCCGCGTGGTGATGGCCTTGCCAGGCAGCGTGCGTGCATCGGCATTCTCATTCAGGGCCAGCTTGCCCTCGCGCAGCAGCTGCACAGCCTTCTGGTGATCGGCAGCCTTCCAGTTGTTGCCCACGATCTTCCAGTTGTTGTTCACGTGCGGCTCAATGGTGCCGCCCTTCACGGTGCGGATGTACTCGCCCAGCAGCTCGCGGATGCCGCCCACGTCGCCGCGCACATCGATCTCCAACAGCTTGGGCAGCTCTTCGCCCGGCAGGAAGATGTCCGCAGCCGTCAGCAGCTGGGTGGTGGCGCGGTAGTTGTTCACTGCCACAACAAAGGTGTCGGTGTCCTTTACGGCCTTGCCGTTCGGCCACTTGAGGTTCTTGATGCGGTGGCCCGGCTCCTTGGAGATGTCCAGCTCGTAGCTGACACCCTCAAAAGCATCGTACAGGTAGTAGCGCACCGAGGGGTCAAAGGCGATGGTCACTTCATCCGGCTTCCATGTCTTGAAGAAGGCAGCAGACCACTCCATGAAGCGGCGCAGCTGCTCGCCGGTCATCTGCAGCTTGTACAGGGTGTTCTGGTAGGTGTAGATGCTGGCCATATCGCACTTGCGGATGGTGCCCGCGCGCATCTGGGAGGTCATGGAGGTCAGGGCGGTAGCAGAGACCTGCGCACCGGTGTAGTACATCTGCACTTCGTTGATGAAGTCCAGCAGCGCGGTATCCTGCACCATGGCCTGCGGCAGGCAGTCGATCTCGTTTTCGGGGGCCAGATCGCCGCCCTTCAGCTCGCCAATGGGGGTAACAGCGTCTTCCTTGGCGCGGGTGTCGTAGGAGGCCAGCAAAGCGGTCAGCTCCGGATCGGGCTCGTACTCCTTGATCTGCAGGTTTTCAGAGGTGCGGTTCACGACCTTCCACTTACCGTCCAGCTGGCGCTCCAGATAGACGTGGATCTCGGACAGGGTGGCACCGGCGTCTTGTTCTCCACCACCAGCACGTTGTTGATCATCATGTTGGGGATGCTCCTGTGGCCGTGGCCGCCCACGATCACATCAAACTCCGGGCAGGCATTGGCCAGATCGGTGACGCCGGAGCCATAGACACCGTACTCGTTCTCGGTATCCATGTGCATGACGCCGATCAGAACATCCACCTGATCCTTGATCTTATCGATGATCTTGCGGCTCTCGTCCACAGGGTTGGTGACCTTCCAGCCCTCCAGATTCTTGGCATCCCAGCGGATGATGTTGGGGGTGACCATGCCAATGACACCGATCTTGACGGTGCCCTTCTTGATGATGGTGTAGCCATCGGCCAGCGGGGTGCGTCCGGTGCGTAAACGTTGCCGGTGAGCACCTTGGCCTTTTGCTGTCCCATGACCTTTTTCAGCACATCCATGCCGTAGTTGTACTCATGGTTGCCGGTGGTCCAGATATCATAGCCGATGGCATTCATGGCAGCGATCATGGGATGCAGGTCATCGTTCAGGAACAGCTCTGCGGAGTTGGCCTGAATGGTATCGCCTGCATCCACCACCAGCGTGTTCCGGGTGCGGCACTGCTTGATGGCAGTCGCCTGCTGGGCCACACTGCCGGAAGCATCTGCCTTGTTGGCGGCGTAGTCCCATGGATCGAATTTGCCGTGGGTATCGCTGGTAGCAAGGATCTGCAGATCCATGCTCCACAGAGACTTGATGTCACAGGCGGCTGCAGAGGGTGCCATGCAGCTGGCGGCTGCGATGGTTGCGGATGCCCCTGCACCACGCAGGAAGCTGCGGCGGGAGATCTTGTTCTGAGCCATAGTTGAATACCTCTCTTTTCATCATTCTGTCTGTTCTTCACGAACAGAACGCTCTTGACTACAGTATAAATCCTCGACCAATTGTTTTACAATTGCCATTTAAGAGAAAGATTTCGGCAAAAAACAGGCAGTTTCTCCAAATTTTGAGAAGAATGACTTTTTTATGCTCAGTATACCGCAACAGCTGCCCGACCCGAAACCAGCTTGGCGTTAGATTTTGGTAAAATCCTTTTTGCGTGAAAAAAGGTCTCCGGAAAATCCGCAGATTTTCCGGAGACCCTGATTTCAAAAGTAATTCCGTATTACAGCTCGATCTTGCCAAAGCTGAAATCGGCAAAATCGTCCACGCGCTCGGTGCGCTTGGGTGCTACCGGTGCTGCATTCTCTGCATCACGGGGTGCATAGGTGCGCTCCGGCACGCCGGAAGGCCGCGGGCCGCGGGGTGCACCATTGCGGCTGCCACGGTAACCGCCGCGGTTTCCATTGTGGTCGCCATGCTCAGAACGGTTCCCGCCGCGATAGCCGCCATTGCGGCTGCCGCCGGGACGACGGCCATTGCCGCGTCCGCCGCGGGGACGGCGCTCGCCATAGGTGTTCTCGGTCTGTGCATCGGGTGCGGTGGAGTAGATGACCACACGGCGGTCACGGCCTTCGCCCTTGCTCTCGCTGCGCACGCCCTCCATCTTGCTGATGGCAGAGTGGATGATGCGGCGCTCGTAGGGGTTCATGGGTTCCATGGCAAAGCTGCGGCCGGTCTTGCGCACCTTGGCACCAATGCGCTGTGCCAGTGCGGTCAGGTCGCTCTCGCGCTTATCGCGGTAGCCGGCCACATCCAGACCCAGCTTGATGTAATCGCCCTCCAGACGGTTTGCCACAAGGCTTGCCAGATAGGAAAGGCTCTCCATGGTCTCGCCGCGGCGGCGATGAGGCACCCAGCTTTTCACCGTCCAGACGGATGATGGTAGCTTCGCCCTTCTGCACAGCGCTGAAGGTGACATTCTCCACGCCCATCAGGGCAATGACCTCACGCAGGTAGTCCACAGCAGCCTTGATCTTAGCGTTCTCTTCGATCACGATGGGGACTTCCGGCTCCTCTTCCTCGGCAGCGGGCTGCTCTGCAGCAGCTTCTGCAGCGGGGGCAGCAGGCTCTTCGGCCTTTGCTTCCGGCTGTGCTGCCGCAGCAGCAGGCTCCTCTGCCACGGGAGCGGCCTTGACAGCCTCCTGCACGGGAGTCTTTTTCTCAACAACAGGCTCAGCGGGTGCTGCAGCCGGAGCATCCGGCTCTCCACGCTCACGCACACCTTAGCGGGGGTGAGCTTCAGGCCCAGAAAACCAGTCTTCTGGGGCATTTCCAGCACTTCGCAGCTGACATTCAGATCATCGGCCTGCACGCCCAGCAGAGCGCAGGCTTTTGCGCGGGCTTCATCGACCGTTTTGCCGGTCGCTTCCTGCTTACGGATCATAACCGTTCATCCTCCTCTTATTCTTTATCCTGCTTGTTCAGCTCGCTCAGCGGCACGGTACGCTCGTCCTTGTAGCGCTCCTCGTCCAGCTGGCGGGCATACTCCAGACGGCGCTTGTTCATCTCGCTGGCAGAAAGGTTCTTTTCCGTGGTCTTGCCGGTCTTGGGATCGGTGACCTTGACGGTAGTGTTCTTCACACCGCGTTTTTCCTGCTTTTTCTTTTCTGCGATCTGCGCTTCGATCTCCTTGCGCATCTTATCGGGGTCGTACACCTTGCGCATGACCTGAGTCTGCACGGTCATCACGATGTTGGAAATGACGTAGTACAGAGAGAATGCCAGAGGATAGGTGAAGCAGAAGAACAGGTACATCAGCGGCATCATATACATGGTCAGCTTCATGCTGCCCTGCATCTGCTGGCCGCTGGCCTTCATGCTGATATGGGTGGACAGGAGCATGGTGATGACCGACAGCAGCGGCAGCACGATGTCCAGAGAAAGGCCCAGCTTGGGGATGCGGGTCAGGTCGATGCCGAGGAAGTTCATGTGCTGGCTGAACTCGGTAATGGTAGCGATCTGCTCGGCGCTGAAGCAGCCCAGCACACCGCCGTTGCCAGCAACCACCTGTGCGATGATGTTGGTATCGCGGGTGATGGCGGTAAAGGCGACGCCGGAGGCGGTCAGGGCCTCACCGGCGGCGGTCAGAGCCGCAGCACTGATGTGGAAGATGCGCTCCAGCGGATTGTACACGACACCGATAACGCCGAACATGACAAGGAAGTTCAACAGCATGGGCACGCAGCCTGCGGTGGGGTTATAGCCGTAGTCCTGCTGCAGCTTGAGCATTTCTTCCTGCTGCTTTTCGGGCTTGTCCTTGTACTTGGTCTGGATCTCCATCATCATGGGCTGGAAGGCCGACATTTTAGCCATGCTCTTCTGCTGGCTCAGCTGCAGAGGGATCTTGACGATGTTGATGAGCAGCGTGAAGATGATGATGTCCCAGCCGTAGCTCGGGAGCAGCTTGTAGATCCACTCCATGACATAGCCGAGAGGACCGCTCAGGATGTAAAAGAAGTTCATACCTTTGTCCATTCTGCCCCGTCTGTGGCACGGGACTTGTTATTTTTATCGTAGGACACGCTGCCCACAGTGCACCGCGTCACAAGAAGCATATTTACTTTTCCACCTTTTGCTTGTGCCGTGTGGAAAACAGCTTTGCGGGCTGCAGCCGGCAGGCAGGGTTCTGCCAGCGGCCCGGCTCCGGCACCGGGTCAAAGCCCCATTTGCCGAAGGGATTGCACCGGGCGATGCGCCATGCCCCCAGCAGGATGCCCTTTACGCACCCATGGGTCATGATGGCCTGCATGGTGTAGTTGCTGCAGCTGGGCGTAAAACGGCAGCTGCGGCCGATCCATGGGCTGAGAGTGTACTGGTAGGCCCGGATGGGCACGCACAGCGCGCGGCGGCAGATGTACTGCAGGCGGTTCATGCGTCCGGCTTTTCCGCCTGTGCCCTGCGTGCCGGGGGCACGGTGGCAGGGGGCGGCGCATCCGGCCGTTTGGCCTTATCCGGCAGACCGGCCTGTGCAAACAGCTTTGCCACAATGCTGCTCAGCTGCCAGCTCTTCAGCCGCGGGGTCATACCGCGGGCTACAAAGATCAGATCGTAGCCGCCGATGTTGTAGTCCAGATGCTCGTCGATGGCCGCCTTCATCACGCGGCGGGCGCGGTTGCGCTGCACGGCGTGGCCGATCTTTTTTGGTGGCGGTCAGACCCACGCGGGTCTTTTTGCTGCGGGTCTTGAGCACATACATCACAAGACCGGGGTTCACATAGGATTTGCCGCGGGCATACACTCTGCCAAACTCGCTGTTGCGGCGGATGGGACGATAGCGCATGATTCCGCGCCTCCTTTCTGTGGCTGAGAACACGCCCCGAAGTGCATTCTTCAGCCAGTATATCAAAAATTTTTTCGACTTTGAAGCCCATGCGGGCATTTTTACGAAAATTCTTTCAATTTTCAAAAAAATAAGACCGCTAATCCAATATCAGCGGTCTTTTGTGCGCATATTCATTTCTGCGCCGGATCCCGTCATAAAAGGCCGGATCAGACAGTCAGGCTCTTGCGGCCCTTTGCACGGCGAGCATTGATGACCTTACGGCCGTTCTTGGTGCTCATGCGGGTCAGAAAGCCATGAACTTCCTTGCGCTGACGCTTCTTGGGCTGAAAAGTTCTCTTCATGGTTGTATCCTCCGTAAAAACTTATCCCCGGTATGGGGTCTGATGTGGTCCCAGATTGGGGACAGGCTTGCAATTCAACAGTATATCGCATAGTATGGCGTTCTGTCAAGCATTTTTTTCGCTTTCCTTCAAACTTTTTTGTGAAAAGATTTTCAACTTTTTCACCATTCTGCCGTGGAAAACTCTTTTGCCACAAGATATTGTGGCCCTGTTTTGCCCATGCCACAACGGCCGTGCAGGGGCTTTTCTTATGTATTATAAATTACATTATAGAAATATGGACGCACAGCGTTTTTTGTGGTATACTAACCTAGTATCAGCAGCATTGTTGAAAACTTTAACGGAGTGGATGTTTTATGGATTCTTTTAAGGACGTTTTAGAGGCCGCCCAGGCGTACTGCAAAACGCAGATGGCCGAGCGACCTATAATCTCTATATCGATGGACTGGAGCCGATCAGCTTTGAGGATTCCAGCCACATCACCCTTTCGGTGCGCAACGACTTCATCTGCAAGATCGTGACGGACCGCTACCTTGGCCTGCTCAAGGAAGCCTTCAAGACCGTGCTGGGCTTCGACGTGGACATCACGCTGGTGGTGCCCAGCACGCCGCCGCACGAGGTGGTGCTGGCCCAGCAGTACGAGGCGAACCCCGCCTCCCCGCAGGGCAACTACGAGTTCACATTTGAAAACTTCATCAAAGGCCCTTCCAACCAGTTTGCGTTTGCTGCTGCACAGGCGGTTGCGGCCAATCCCTCCGGCGCATACAACCCGCTGTTCATCTACGGCGGCTCCGGCCTTGGCAAGACCCATCTGCTCACGGCCATCCAGACCGAGATCAAGCGCACCCACCCCGATTTCGTCATCATGTACGTTACCTGCGAGCAGTTCACCAATGAGCTGATCGCCGCCATCCGCGCCGGCAGCACCGAGGACTTCCGCATGAAGTACCGCGTGGCAGACCTGCTGCTGGTGGACGATATCCAGTTCATCGCCGGAAAGGAGTCCACGCAGGAGGAGTTCTTCCACACCTTCAACTCCCTGCACGATGCCCACAAGCAGATCGTCATTGCCTCCGACCGCCCGGCCAAGGAGATCAAAAGTCTGGAAGAGCGTCTGCGCACCCGCTTTGAGTGGGGCCTGACCGCCGATGTGCAGCCGCCGGATTTTGAGACCCGCGTGGCCATCGTCAAGCGCAAGGCAGAGCTTTTGCATCTGGACCTGCCCGAGGATGTGGCCGAGTTCATTGCCAACCACCTGAAGAACAACATCCGCCAGCTGGAAGGCGCTGTAAAAAAAACTGACGCCTACTACATGCTGGAGGGCATCCAGCCGGTCATCAGTGTGGCCCAGAATGCCATCAAGGACATCCTCAACGAGACCCAGCCGGTGCCCGTGACCATCGAGAAGATCATCGGCGAGGTGTCCCGCACCTTCACGTCTCCCCTGCCGACATCCGCGGCACCAAGCGCAACGCCAACGTTGCCTCTGCCCGCCGTGTGGCCATCTACATCCTGCGCGAGGTCACCGGCATGAGCATGGAAGAGATCGGCCGTGAATTCTCCGGCCGTGACCACTCCACCATCGTCTACTCCCTCAAGACCATGGAGCGTGACATGAAGAACGACCAGCACCTGCGCGAGACCGTGAGCGACATCATCAAGAACGTGAAGGCCTGACCGCAGAAATCGTGCAAAAGTCGTACTCATTTATGGGTGAAACCCCAAAATATGGGGAGAAAACGGAACAAAACGGGGAAAAAAAACCTATATCTTGTGGTAAAAACGCAAACCTTTCCACACTTTCCACAGAGTTTTCAACATTCAACCTTCGTTCTCCACATGGTCTGTGGAAAGAAAGACCTCTTCCAACCTTTCCACGATCCATTCACAACACATTCACAACCCCGTGGAAACCAAAACCCCCGCATTCCGACAAGGCTTTTCGGGGTTTTCCACAAGTTCCCCACCCCCTACTACGGTTACTACAACAAGTTCAATAAGATAGACCGGTTCTGAAACTGTTTTCAAACACAAAACAACATCAGAAACGAAAAACAAAGGAGAGAATTCAGTTTGAACATCGTATGTGATAAAGTTCTGCTGAGCGCAGCCATCGATGGTGTGTCCAAAGCCGTCACCATGCGTTCTGCCATCCTGTGCTGGAAGGTATCCTGCTGAAAGCCGAAGGCTTCCAGCTCAACCTCACCGGCTACGATCTGGAAATGGGCATCGTGACCACCATCGAAGCCAATGTCAAGGAAGCCGGCGAGGTAGTGCTGAATGCAAAGCTGCTCAGCAGCATGATCAGCCGGATGCCCGCCGGTCAGGTCAGCATCCTCTCTGCCGAGAACGGCAAGACCACCATCCAGAGCGGCGTAGTCCAGTTCGAGATCCAGTCCATGCCGGCCAACGATTTCCCCGAGCTGCCCAATACCGGAGCGGAAGAGACCCTGACCATCAAGACCGGCGTACTGAAAGATATGATCGATCGTACGTTATATGCTGTCAGTCAGGACGAGAAAAAGCCCGCCCACACCGGTGAGCTGTTCGAGATCCTGCCCGACAAGCTGACTGTGGTGGCACTGGACGGCTACCGTCTGGCCATCGTGGAACGCCCGGTGACGGCGGTAAAGGATATCCGCATCATCGTGCCCAGCAAGACCATGACCGAGGTCGCCCACCTGCTGCCCAACGACGACGAAGAGCCGGTGCACATCAGCGCCAACCGCCGCTATGTGGTCTTTATGGCCGGCGGCTACACCATCATGAGCCGTCTGATCGAGGGCGAGTTCCTCAACTACCGCAACGTGATCCCCGCCGACAGCCGCACCCGCGTGACCATCGACACAAAGGAGTTCATCGAGACCATCGAGCGTGCTTCGCTGATTATTACAGAGCGTTTAAAAAATCCTCTCCGCATCTCCTTTACAGAGGGTAGAGTCGTGGTGCGCTGCCAGACCAACCTTGGCCGCGTGGTGGACGAGTTCAACGCCGACTGCGAGGGCGACGAAGTGGAGATCGGCTTCAACAACCGCTATCTGCTGGATGCGCTGCGCAACGCCCGCACCGAGAAGGTCCGCATGGAGATCAGCGGCCCTCTGAGCCCGGTCAAGGTGCTGCCTGCCGAGGGCAACGACTTTTTGTATCTGGTGCTGCCGGTGCGCTTCAAGAACGATTAAGAGGGCGAAATTATGCAGAAAATTCTCATCCATACGGAATTTATCAAGCTGGATGCCCTGCTGAAATATGCAGGCCTGTGCGAGACCGGCGGCGAAGCCAAGGAGCTGGTGCAGGGCGGTGCCGTGAAGGTGAACGGCGAGGTGTGCACCATGCGCGGCAAGAAGTGCCGTGCCGGTGATGTGATCGAGCTGGACGGCCAGACCGTGGAAGTGGGTCAGGGCCAGTAATGCGTCTGCTTTCACTGGAAGTTGCGAATTACCGCAATATTGCGGCAGCGCAGCTGGAACCTGGCCGGGAGCTGACCGTGATCTGCGGCAACAACGGTCAGGGTAAAACGAACCTGCTGGAGGCCATCTGGCTGCTGACCGGCGGCAAAAGCTTCCGGGGCGGCAAGGATGCCGAGCTTGTGCGCCGTGGGGAAACATTCGCGGTACTGGAGGCCGTCACCCAGCGCACCCGGCAGGAGGATCAGGAACCGGACGAACCGGCAAATGTGCGCATTACGGTGGGCACGCCGGATGCACAGCGCCCCGGCCGGTATGCATCGGTCAACGGCTCTCCGCCCAAGCGGGCGGCGGGCCTTGCGGGCAGCTTTCCGGCTGTGGTGTTTGACCCCGGGCACCTGAGCCTTGTAAAAGGTGCACCGGAAGGACGACGGCGGTTTCTGGCGCGGCGCTGTGCCAGCTGTACCCCGGCTACCTTGCCACCTACCGTCGCTATGTGCGGGCATTGCAGCAGAAAAAACGCGCTTTTGCGTCATTCCGCAGGCGGCACGGAGCGCCCGTGGGCAGAAAAATGCGCCCTGCTGGAAGTGCTAAACGTGGAGCTTGCAGCGCAGGGCGAGGCCATCCAGAAGCGGCGGCGGGAGTATCTGGCCCTGCTCACACCGCTGGCCTGCGCCAACTATGCCGAGCTTTCCCACGGGGCAGAGCGCATGGCGGTGCGGTATGCCGCCCAGTTTGAGCCGGGCGGCTGTCCGCACTTTTGAAGCAGCGCCAGAACGACGAGCTGCGCGCCGGGCAGAGCCTGTGCGGCATCCACCGCGAGGACGTTGAGCTGCTGCTGGACGACCAGCCCGCAAAGGTGTTTGCAAGTCAGGGACAGCAGCGCAGCGTGGTGCTGAGCCTGAAAATGGCCGAAGCGGCTGCCGCTGCCCGGATCACCGGAGAGCACCCGGTGCTCCTGCTGGACGATGTGCTCAGCGAACTGGACGAGGGCCGCAAACAGTATCTGCTCACCCGCATGAAGGAAAAGCAGACATTCGTGACCAGCTGCGATGATACCGCGTTCCTGAAACGGACGGCGAAGTGTACCGCATGAACGGCGGTGTGCTGAGCAAAGCATGAAGAAATGATGCAAAAGTACATGCAGCTGCCGGTGAATAAACGGCGTTTTATGCATGAACTGCCAGAATGAGGAAAATACTGTATGTATATTCATCTGGGCCGTGACTACGTGCTGAATGACCGGGACATTATCGGCATCTTCAATCTGGAAACCACCACCATCACCCCCCGGGGCCGGGAGTTTCTGAACTACGCCCAGAAGAACGGCGCGGTGGTGAGCCTTTCGGACGAGCTGCCCCAGAGCTATGTTCTGGCAGACGGGGCCGTGGTGGACACGGTGTATCTTTCGGAGCTGTCGCCTGCTGCCATGCGGCGCAGAGCCGAAAAAATGATCGAGTAAACCAGCCAACAGGCGGAGAATATGCTCTGCTTTTACGATAGATCGAACAAAAATGCAAACATTGAACAAAAGGGAGAAAGGAAATGGCAGAAGAAATCATTACCAGCACAAATGCCGAAACCGCTACCGACCATGAGTATAATGCCAGCGAGATCCAGGTCCTGAAGGGTCTGGAGGCGGTGCGCAAGCGCCCGGGCATGTATATCGGTTCCACCGGCGAGCGCGGCCTGCATCATCTGGTCTACGAGATCGTGGACAACGCCATCGATGAAGCACTGGCCGGCTACTGCGACCACATCGAGGTCAAGATCCTGAAAGACAACATCATTCAGGTCACGGATAACGGCCGCGGCATCCCTGTGGACATTCAGGCCGACACCGGCCTGCCCGCCGTCACCGTCGTCTACACTATCCTGCACGCCGGCGGCAAGTTCGGCGGCGAGAACTCCGGCTACAAGGTGGCCGGCGCCTGCACGGCGTGGGCGCTTCGGTGGTCAACGCCTGCTCCGAGTGGCTCACCGTCAACGTGCGCCGCGACGGCCACGAGTACGAGCAGACCTTCCGCCGCGGCGACCCGGACGGCCCGCTCAAGTGCATCGGCACCGTAGCCGACGGCGTTACCGGCACCCGGGTCACCTTCAAGCCGGACCCGGAGATGTTCCGGGATACCACCGTGTACGACTTCGACACGCTGGAAAAGCGCCTGCGGGAAGAAAGCTTCCTGAACGCCGGTGTCAAGATCACTCTGACCGACGAGCGTGAGATGTACACTCCCGTACTGGAGGACGGCAAGGAGGGGGAACCCTGCTACCGCACCGAGGTCATGTGCTACGAGGGCGGCATCAAGAGCTTCGTCACCTATCTGGGCGAGAAGCGCAAGCTGGACGTGCTGCACCCCAATGTGATCTACCTCAAGGGCCAGACCGACCGCGGCATGGCAGAGATCGCACTGCAGTACAATTCCAGCTACAACGAGCTGCTGCTGAGCTTTGCCAACAACGTCAACACCCCGGACGGCGGCACCCACGAGGAGGGCTTCAAGAACAGCCTGACCCGTGTGTTCAACGATTACGGCCGCAGCCACGGCCTGCTGAAGGATAAGGACGAGAACCTGTCCGGTGCAGACGTGCGCGAGGGCCTGATCTGCGTGATCTCGGTCAAGCTGCAGGAGGCGGAGTTTGAGGGCCAGACCAAGGCAAAGCTGGGCAATACCGAGATCCGCACCCTTGTTTCCAACATGGTCTACTCCAAGCTGATGGAATTCTTTGAGGAGAACCCCGGCGTGGCAAAGGCCATCTTTGAAAAGGCCACTCAGGCCGCCCGCGCCCGCGCCGCTGCCAAAAAGGCCCGCGAACTGGTGCGCCGCAAGAGCGCATTGGAGACCAGCCGGATGCCCGGCAAGCTGGCAGACTGCCGCGAAAAAGACCCCAGCCGCACCGAAATCTTCATCGTCGAGGGCGATTCTGCAGGCGGTTCCGCCAAGATGGGCCGTGATTCTGCCATTCAGGCCATCCTGCCGCTGTGGGGCAAGATGCTGAACGTGGAAAAGGCCCGCGCGATAAAATTTACGGCAACGACAAGCTGATGCCCGTTGTGCTGGCACTGGGCTGCGGCATTGGTGACGAGTTCGATATCTCCAAGCTGCGCTACGATAAAGTGTTCATCATGGCCGATGCCGATGTGGATGGCTCCCACATCTGCACCCTGATGCTCACCTTCTTCTTCCGCTATATGCGCCCGCTCATTGAGCAGGGCCATGTGTATGTGGCCCAGCCGCCTCTGTTCAAGGTGCAGAAGGGCAACACCATCAAGTACGCCTACAACGATGCCGAAATGGCCGTGCTTTCGCAGGAAATGCCCGGCGCAAAGGTGAACCGCTATAAGGGCCTTGGTGAGATGAACCCCGAACAGCTGTGGGAGACCACCATGAACCCCGATAACCGCGTGATCGTGCAGATCACCATTGACGATGCCGAGAAGGCCGATGAAGCCTTTACCATCCTGATGGGCGATCAGGTGGAGCCGCGCCGCCGCTTTATCGAGACCAACGCCCAGTACGCAAAGCTGGACGTGTAAGAAAACCCTCTCAGGCGCTGACGCGCCAGCTCCCCCGAGGGGGGAGCTTTAGGCAAAAAGATAAACTTTTCCTTCTCACGCAAAAAAGCTCCCCCTTTTCGGGGGAGCTGGCAATGCCGACAGGCATTGACTGAGAGGGTATGATCCTACGGAGGAAACAATGGAAGAAGATTATGTGATGATACCGGGCAGCGGAACCAAAAAGATCATCCGCGATGTGAAAAGGAGATCGAGACCGCATTTCTGGACTACTCCATGTCGGTCATCGTGTCCCGCGCCTGCCCGATGTGCGCGACGGTTTGAAGCCTGTTCACCGCCGCATTCTGTACACCATGCACGAGCGCGGCAACGACCCCAGCCATCCCTACCGCAAATCCGCCGACACCGTTGGTGCGGTGCTGGGCTCCTACCATCCCCACGGCGACGCATCGGTCTACGATGCCATGGTCCGTCTGGCACAGGACTTCTCTCTGCGCTATCCGCTGGTGGATGGTCAGGGTAACTTTGGTTCTGTGGATGGCGACCCCCCGGCTGCCTACCGTTACACCGAGGCCCGCATGAGCCGCATGGCGGTGGAGATGCTGACCGATATCGAGAAGGACACCATCGACTGGGACCCCAACTTTGACGAGACCAAGAAGGAACCCAGCGTGCTGCCCTGCCGCTTCCCCAACCTGCTGGTCAACGGCAGTCAGGGCATCGCAGTCGGCATGGCCACCAACATCCCGCCCCACAATCTGAGCGAGGTCATTGACGGCTGCATCGCCTATATCGACGATCCGGACATCGACCTGCCCGGCCTGATGGAATACATCAAGGGCCCGGACTTCCCCACTGCCGGCATCATCATGGGCCGCAGCGGCATCCGCGCCGCCTACGCCACCGGCCGGGGCAAGATCACCCTGCGGGGCCGCGCCACCATCGAGGAGACCAAGAACGGCCGCACCCAGATCATCATTACGGAAATTCCGTATATGGTCAACAAGGCCCGCCTCATCGAGAACATGGCCGACCTTGTCAAGGAGAAGCGCATCGAGGGCATCACCGGCCTGAACGATGAGACCAACCGCAAGGGCATGCGCATCGTGGTGGACATCCGCAAGGATGCCAACGCACAGGTCATCCTGAACCAGCTGTACCAGTACACCCAGCTGCAGGATACCGTTGGCGTCATCATGCTGGCCATCGACACAAGGTGCCCAAGGTACTCACCCTGAAGCAGATGCTGCAGAAATACGTGGAATTTCAGGACGAGGTGGTGCGCCGCCGCACCCAGTACGACCTGAAAAAGGCCAAGGAGCGCGCCCACATTCTGGAAGGCCTGAAGAAGGCCACCGACATCGTGGACGAGCTGATCGCCACCATCCGCGCCTGCAAGGGCGGCATGGCAGAGGCCAAGGCTTCCATCATGGAGCAGTTCGGCTTTGACGACCCGCAGGCAGATGCCATCGTCAAGCTGCAGCTGGGCCGTCTGGCAGGCCTTGAGATCCTGAAGATCGAGGAAGAGCTTGCCAGCCTGCAGGCCAAGATCGAGAACTGGGAAGCCATTCTGGCCGACGACGCCCGTGTGCTTGCCATCGTCAAGGAAGAGCTGCTGGAAATGAAGAAGCGCTTCGGCGACGAGCGCCGCACCGAGATCCAGTCCGTGACCGGTGAGGTGGATATCGAGGATCTGATCGCCGAGGAGCAGTGTGTCTACACCCTGACCGAGGCCGGCTATATCAAGCGCCAGCTCAAGGCCACCTATCAGGCACAGCGCCGCGGTGGACGCGGCATCTCCGGCATGACCCGCAAGGAAGAGGACATCGTGCAGGAGATGTTCGTAGGCTCCACCCACGACTATGTGCTCTTTGTTACCGACCGGGGCCGTCTGTTCCGCATCAAGGGCTACACCATTGCTGAGGGCAGCCGCACCAGCAAGGGCAGCAACATCGTCAACCTGCTGCAGCTGGCCGAGGGCGAAAAGGTCACCAACATGATCTGCCAGTCGAAGGAAGCCGACACTGAGGGCGGCTTTGTGACCATGGTCACGAAGCAGGGCCTTATCAAGCGCACCCCGCTGGAGCAGTATGCCAATATCCGCAAGTCCGGCCTGATCGGCATTGCCCTGAACGAGGGCGACGCTCTGGCATGGACCCGCCTGACCTCCGGCCACGATATGCTCATCGTTGCCACCCGCAACGGTCAGGCCATCCGCTTCAACGAAGCCGATGCACGTCCCATGGGTCGCAGCGGCCACGGCGTGCGCGCCATCCGTCTGGCCGAGGGCGATGAAGTTGTGGGCGTGTGCATCTGCCGCGAGGGCGGCACGGTGCTCACCGTCACCGAGAACGGCAAGGGCCGCCGGTCGGACATCGACACCTACCGCATCACCGCCCGCGGCGGCAAGGGCATCCGCAACTACGATGCCGCCAAGGATAAGGTGGCTGCGGTCAAGATCGTGGACGATGTGGATGATGTGCTGCTGAGCAGTCAGGAGGGCATCATCATCCGTCTGCACGCCAACGAGATCCCGCTGCAGAGCCGCTACGGTTCCGGCGTGCGGGTGATGCGCTTGGGTGAGAACGATAAGGTGATGGTACTTGCCCGCACCGACCACGACGACGAGGCCCAGACCGAGCAGATCGACACCTCTGATGCCGATGCCGAACCCACCGCAGAGCAGCTTGCCGCCATGGAGCTGCGGATGCTGCCGCCGCTGCAGAAGCCCCGGAAGCAGACGATAAGGGCGAAGAGTAAACCTTGAAAACACAATAAGATTTGAAAGAAGCCGCCGCGCAAGGATTTCTGCACGGCGGCTTCTTTTCAAATCCATCCAAACCATGTATAATAGAAATAGCGTGTGAGGAATAAAAATAAACACAGAAAGTGGTTTAAGGAACATGACAGAGCAAAAAAAAATCCCCGGAGATCAGCATCATCGTGCCGGTGTATAAGGTGGAAAAATACCTGAACGAATGCATTGATTCCATTCTGGCACAGACCTTTACAGATTTTGAGCTGATCCTGGTGGACGATGGCTCACCGGACAACTGCCCTGCCCTGTGTGATGCAGCGGCAGAAAAAGACAGCCGCGTGCGGGTGATCCATAAAATCAACGGCGGTGTAAGCACAGCTCGCAATGCGGGTTTGGCAGCTGCACAGGGAAATTGGATCGGCTTTGTGGATCCGGATGACTTTGTAGACAAGACTTACTACGAAAAAATGCTGCGGGCAGCAAAGCAGGCAGGTGCTGAACTTGCAGTCTGCAACGAAGTTTTTATGGAAGAGGATGGAAGTCTTTGTGATTATCAGGAACAGCCTTTACGTACAGAAGTGCTTTCCCGTGAGGAAGCAATACACCGCATCCGCCTTACGCCGTTGATTCAGGCAGCAACAAGACTGCATCGGAGAGATGTGCTGGAAGGAATCGTTTTTCCTGTGGGCAAAAACTATGAAGATGCATTTACCACACCGGAAATCATTGAACATGCAACAGCTGTGGCTTGTATAAAGGAAAAACTGTACCATTACCGGCTGCATCCGGCAAGCATCATGCATGGAAAGGTCACCTTGAAAAATCTGGATGAGATCGATGCAAACTACGGCCTTCTTGCTTGTGCACTCAAGTATGGAAAAAAAAGACACAGCATTCCTGCAGTATGTACTGATGAAACGCATGCTCCGACAACACAAAAAAAAATCTGCCACCCAAACAGAGAAACAGTGAACGGGTTCGGCAGGCGGAAGCGTGCTTGAAAAAAGCGGGCAGAGAGGTTCGTCAACAGGGGGCCTGTACCCTGCGCAACGCAGCAGAAACCGCACTCTGCATTGCAAACCCGCAGTTCTACTTCAACTTCAAGTACCGGAAATAAAACTGAATTCCGAATGGGAGAAATACTGTGAGTGAAGAGCAGAAATCGGAAGACCGGAGATCAGCATCATCGTGCCAGTGTATCAGGTGGAAAAATATCTGAATGAGTGCATTGATTCCATTCTGGCTCAGACCTTTACGGACTTTGAACTGATCCTTGTGGACGATGGCTCACCGGACAACTGCCCTGCCCTGTGTGATGCAGCAGCCAAAAGGGATAGCCGCGTGCGGGTGATCCATAAGCAAAACGGCGGTGTAAGCACAGCCCGCAATGCGGGTCTGGATGCAGCACAGGGAAATTGGATCGCGTTTGTGGATTCGGATGATACGGTGGAACCGGAGTATCTGGAAAAAATGCATAAGGCAGCGCTGGAAACGGGTGCAGATTTTGCAATCTGCAGCAGTCAGTGCATTGATGAAACGGGCAAAACGCTTGCGGGCGGAGAACATCGCCTTTTGAACGAGTTTTTGCCGCAGGAGGAAGTTCTGCGCCGGATGGTGGTGTCGGATTTTCAGGTTCCGTGGAATAAGCTTTATCGCCGAAAACTGCTGGAAAATCTGCGCTATCCAGAAAACAAGGCGTTTGAAGATACCTGTCTCATGCCGGTCATTTACGCAAGAGCGGCTTCTGCCTGCGGTGTATGGGATTTTTTATACAATTACCGCATCGTTACCGGCAGTGCCATGCACCGCAAGACTACCTTGAAAACACTGGACTGGGTGGAAGCATGGTACCGCCTGTTTGATGTGCTGTACCAAAACGGCATCCGGGATGCTTTGTGTGCAGCCTATCGCCCGATTTTGACTGCCGTGTGGGACATCTGGCTGCACCTGACACCGGAAGAGCGCAAAAGCCCCCGGATGAAGGAAGCCTTTGCGTATGAGCGTACAGCCCGCCATCGGCTGATGCAAGCTCGCGGCGTAACACTAAAAAATTTGTGGGCGGCAGTGGTCTGCGCTGCATCGGCCTGCAGTTATCTGGATCTATGCCGCAAAAGGGCGGAAAGACGGCAGAAAACGATCTGAAGCAATGAGGAGTTTATTGTGCAGGAACAACATAAAAAACAGCCGGAGATCAGCATCATCGTGCCGGTATATAAGACAGAGCGTTTTCTGAGCGCCTGCATCTCTTCCATCCTTGCCCAGACCTTCACGGATTTTGAGCTGATCCTGGTGGACGATGGCTCTCCGGACAGCTGCCCTGCTTTGTGCGATGCCGCAGCGGCAAAGGACAGCCGCATCCGGGTCATCCACCAGAAGAATTGTGGCCTGAGCGTGGCACGCAATGCCGGGCTGGACGCGGCAGAGGGCGAATGGATCGCCTTTGTGGATTCAGACGACACCATCATGCCGGACTTCTGCGCAAAGCTTTACCATGCGGCGCAGGAGGCCGGTGCACAGATGGCCGTGTGCAATTACCGGCAGGTGGACGAAGCCCTGACCCCCATCCGGGAGCAGTATCTGCATGTGCGGCGGGAGGTGCTGACCCCGGAGCAGGCGTTGGAGCACAGCACCCTTCTGCCCTACATGGTGGTGTGGAACAAGCTGTACCACCGCAGCATTTTTTGCGCAGCTGCGCTTTGCAGAGGGAAAGCTGAACGAGGACACCCTGCTGATCGCCTACGCCTACGAAAAAGCGGACAGAATCGCGAATATCCCGGATGCGCTGTACCTTTACCGCAAGGTGGCGGGCAGCATCGTCAACAGCAAAGTCACCCTGCGCAATCTCGACCGTGTGGAAGCAAACTATACCGTGTTCGAGTGCGTCCGCCGCCATGGCATCACGGGTTCGCTGTGTGAGCTGTACTGGGCACTGCTGCACTCCCTGATCGATGTGGGAATGCACCTGACCGCCGAAGAGCGCCGGAGTGCCCGGATGCAGCAGGCGCGGGAGTACGAGCGCTGCGCCCGCCGGGCCTTGCGTCAGGAACATGCTGTTACCCTGAGGGCACTGGGCAACACCCTGTGTTTTATTATTTCACAGGACTGGTATTTTGTCCCGCCGATGGAAAAATACCGTGTAACCGCGCAGGTTTGTCTGGACTTCCCTGCAAAGATATGCTACAATGGCAAAACAATCACAAATACCCGTGGGGGAGTAGCAGGCGCTTTTGCAGGGCGCAGCAAGTCAACATGATGACCGTTGGTTCCGGTCTGGCTTGCTTTCATTTGCGAGACTCATGTGTTTTTGGCGCATAGAACAGCGCCCGTGCACATGGAGTTGGTTTCAAAAAAATCACCCGGTCCCGGACGTACATGTGCGCCCGGACCGGGTTTTGTATTGCCCGATATTCTGGTCAGATTCAGGAGGCAGACAATATGGAATGGAGTTTTGTATTTTTCCTCAACAGTGCCCTGCTGGGCGTGGGCCTTGCAATGGATGCGTTCTCGGTGTCCATGGCAAACGGCCTGCACGACCCCCGCATGAGCAGGGGAACCATGTGCAGGATCGCGGGCACCTTTGCCCTTTTTCAGGCCGTGATGCCCATGACGGGCTGGGTGTGCGTGCACACCATTGTGGAGCTGTTCTCTTCGTTTGAAAAGTTCATCCCGTGGATCGCGCTGGCACTGCTGGGCTACATCGGCGGCAAGATGCTTGTGGATGGCATCAAGGGCGAAGAGGCCGAAGAGGCCGCAGAGCTGAGTGCGGGTGCACTGCTCATGCAGGGCGTGGCTACCAGCATTGATGCGCTTTCGGTGGGCTTCACCATTTCGGAATACGGCTGGCTGATGGCACTTGCGGCATCGCTCATCATTGCGGTGGTCACCTTCTTTATCTGCATGGCGGGCCTGCGCATCGGCAAAAAGTTTGGCACCAAGCTCTCCGGCAAGGCATCCATTCTGGGCGGCATCATCCTCATTGGCATAGGTCTGGAAATTTTTTATTTCCGGGGTGTTCTGAAATTCAGACGGAATAAAACGAAAGGGCACGGCGCTGCGATGCGCTGTGCCCTTTCGTTTTATAAAATGTTCCACATAGAACAATTACTTTTCCGGCTCAAAATAATCGGCATATTCCTCGGTCAGCTTGGAGCCAAGCCGCCGGATGCCGCCGTACAGGTGCCGTTCCACCAACGGTTCAAAGGCGGCAAGGTCGCACCGCTCGATGGCGTTCATCAGGTTGCGGTGGTCTGCAATCACCTCGCAAGGCCGCCGGTGGTCATGGTGTCCAGCATCCGGAAGCGGCTGTAGTCGGCGTGGGCGTTCTGCAGGGTGCTCCACAGGTACATTTTATCCATGGCGGCAAACCATGTCCCGTGCAGGGCACGGTCGGCTTCGTACAGCTTGTTGTAATCCGGGCTCTCCATGGCCGCAAGGGCCTCGTAGGCTTCCACCCGCCTGCGGATCAACGCCCGCTGCTCCGGGGTGCACCGGGGCGAAAAATCCCGCAATACGCGGGCTTCCACGGCGGTGCGCTCGTAGATCAGCTCGTCCACGATGCGGCGGTTCAGCCGGGTAACGGTGGTGCCCTTGTAAGGCACGATCTTTACCAGCCCGTTTTCCTGCAGCTTCTGCAGCACCACCCGGATCAGGGTGCGCGGTGCGCCAAAGCGGGCACAGAGCGGATTTTCGCTCAGCGAAGAGCCGGGGCGGATGGTCAGGTCAATGATCTCCCGCTCCAGCACAGCATAGATCTCAGCATCAGTTTTGTATTGTTCCATACCTCTCACCTAATGGAAATGCATTATCCTTCAAACGGTTTCCAGAACGCACCCTCCGGCAGCGGTAGCGTAAATGCCATGGGCTTTCCGGTCTCCGGGTGCAAAAACTGCAGGCCGCAGCTCTGCAGGGCAATGCTGCCTTTTACGCGGCTTCCGTATTTGCCGTCTCCGGCCAGCGGATGCTTCCGGGATGCAAACTGCACCCGGATCTGATGGGTGCGGCCGGTGTGCAGCGTGATCTCAGCAAGGCTCATCTCTCCTGCCGTTTCACGATGCGGTATTCCAGCACGGCTTCCCGCACGCCCTTGCGCGGGCGGCTGACCGGGAACACCCGGCCCCGGCGGCTGTCCTTGAACAGCCAGTCCCGCAGGGTGCCTTCGGCGGGCAGTGCTTCGTCCGGCCCGCCTGCAATGACGGCACGGTACTGCTTGATGAACTGCGGCACTTCCGGCTTTCCTTCGGCCCTGCCATCCTGCACAGCGTAGGCGTTCTGGCTCTGGGTGATCTGACGGCTGAGTGCGGCCGCAGCCCCGGGCGTTCTGGCAAACACCATCAGGCCGGAAACGCCGGTGTCCAGCCGGTGCACCACCCCTACAAAGGCATCCGGCTGGCCCCACAGCTGCCGCAGGGCTGCGGGCACGCCCTCTTCGCTGGAAAGTCCGGCGGGCTTGTCCAGCACCACAAGGGCGGCATCTTCGTACAGGATGTTCACAGCCTGCCCTCGGCGATCAGGGCCTTGAGCTTCAGGATACCGGCAATGGTCTTGCGTCCCGGATCTCGCCGCTCATGACCATCTCATAAGCTTTATCCAGCGGCACACGGTCAGGGGTCAGGAATTCATCGGCATCCAGATGCATCTGGTCTTGTGCAGGCCGGTGGCGACCCATGTATAGATCACTTCGGTGTCATAGCCCACGGTGGGGAAAAACTGGCCCAGAGAGATATAATTGTCCGCGGTCAGGCCGCACTCCTCGCCCAGCTCCCGCTTGGCGGCTTCAAAGGGGTCCTCACCCTTTTCCAGCTTGCCGGCAGGCAGCTCCCACAGCTCCTGCTGCATGGCGTAGCGGAACTGGCGCACCATGCAGATGGTGCCGTCCTCAAAATAGGGCAGGATGCACGCACCGCCGTGGTGATGCACCACTTCGCGTTCGGCGGTCTTGCCGTTTTCCAGCAGAGCAGTGTCTTTTGTCAGGGTGATCACCCGGCCCTCGAAGAGCACCTCGCTGGTGAGTGTTTTTTCGTAATGCACGGTCTTCTCCATTTTATTACCCTCTTTGCCCGGCACAGCGCCGGTTTTCTATGGCTTCAGTTTACGGCAAAATGAGGTTTGTTGTCAATAAAGAGATGATAAATATAAGAGGATGGGACGATTTGAAATGCGCGCCGCGTTTGCTTTGCGCATAATCAGCGGAAAGAATATTTATAATTTCGCAATTCTGGAAAATCTGCGGAGCTTGTCGGGGCAAAGCCCCTCCATCTGCTAACGCAGACCGCTCTGCCGCTTGAAAGCCCCACTGGGGCTTTCATTGCTACACAAACGCGGATTTTCCAGAATTGCCTTTTCACAGGAGGGGTCGTAACGGAAAGCAGCATTTGCAGCGCCGCTTTCTGAGAAAGCGCGGCGCTGCGCAAGCCGTGACTGAGAGGGTTCCCTCCCCTTTTTGCGAAAAAAATTATAGGATCTGGCAAAGCAGGCAGGCCAAAACCGGAAAATCCGCGCCATTGCTCACTTTAACGAACTAAAGACGTACAAAAGCGCTAAAAAAAAAAATTTCTTTTATTTTTGGTGCGTTTGTTGAGCGGTTTGCGTTTACTTTATGGGCGGAATTTGCTATTATAGTATACAAGCAATAGTGCCTTTATGGGGTTCTCCGGTCCCATGTGGGGCATATTGCCCCGCGCAAAAGGTACCAAATTCTGAATAATGGAGGAAGAAAAATGCCTAGAGCAAAGCAAACTATGGATGGCAATACCGCTGCCGCCCATGTAGCGTATGCCTACACGGACGTGGCTGCCATCTACCCCATTACCCCGTCTTCTCCGATGGCTGACTCTGTGGACCAGTGGTCCGCAGCTGGCCAGAAGAACATCTTCGGCAATCAGGTCAAGGTCGTCGAGATGGAATCTGAGGCCGGCGCTGCTGGCGCTGTGCACGGCTCTCTGGGTGCAGGTGCTGTTACCACCACCTTCACCGCTTCTCAGGGCCTGCTGCTGATGATCCCCAACATGTACAAGATCGCTGCTGAGCAGCTGCCCTGCGTGTTCGATGTTTCTGCACGTACCGTTGCTACTCAGTCCCTGAACATCTTTGGTGATCACAGCGACGTTATGGCATGCCGTCAGACCGGCTTTGCAATGCTGGTCGAGAGCAGCGTGCAGGAAGTCATGGATCTGTCCCCTGTCGCACATCTGTGCGCCATCGAGGGCAAGGTTCCCTTCCTGAACTTCTTCGATGGCTTCCGTACTTCTCATGAGTACCAGAAGATCGAGAAGTGGGATTACGCCGATCTGAAGGAAATGTGCAACATGGAGGCTGTGGAGGAGTTCCGTAAGAAGGCTCTGAACCCCGAACACCCCAAGATGCGCGGCTCCCACGAGAACGGCGACGTGTTCTTCCAGCATCGTGAGGCATGCAACAGCGTTTACAACGCTCTGCCTGCTGTTGTTGAGAAGTACATGGCCAAGATCAACGCAAAGCTGGGCACCAACTACGATCTGTTCAACTACTACGGCGCACCCGATGCTGACCGTGTGATCGTGGCTATGGGCTCCATCTGCGACGTTGCTGATGAGGTCATCGACTACCTGAACGCCAAGGGCGAGAAGGTCGGTATCGTCAAGGTCCGCCTGTACCGTCCCTGGGTCTCCGCTTCCCTGCTGAAGGTCCTGCCCAAGACTGCCAAGAAGGTGGCTGTGCTGGACCGCACCAAGGAGCCCGGCTCTCTGGGCGAGCCCCTGTACCTGGATGTTGCCGCTACCCTGCGTGAGGCTGGCCTGAACGATGTCGTTCTGACCGGCGGCCGTTACGGTCTGGGCAGCAAGGATACCCCGCCGTCCTCCATCTTTGCTCTGTTCAAGGAGCTGGAGAAGGATCAGCCCAAGGAGCGCTTCACTCTGGGTATCACCGATGATGTCACCTTCCTGTCTCTGCCGGAAGTCAAGCCCGCTCCCATCACCGCAGCTGCTGGCACCAAGGAGTGCAAGTTCTGGGGTCTGGGCGGCGACGGTACTGTCGGTGCTAACAAGAACTCCGTCAAGATCATCGGCGACCATACCGACAAGTATGTTCAGGCATACTTCCAGTATGACTCCAAGAAGACCGGCGGCGTGACCATCAGCCATCTGCGTTTCGGCGACAAGCCCATCCGCAGCCCCTACTACATCAACCAGGCTGACTTCGTGGCCTGCCACAACCCCGCTTACATCCACATGGGCATGAAGATGGTCCAGGATGTCAAGCCCGGCGGCGTGTTCATGATCAACTGCCAGTGGTCCGATGAGGAGCTGGGCCAGCACCTGAACGCCGAGGCAAAGAAGTATATCGCTGACAACAACATCCAGCTGTATACCATCAATGCTATCGATAAGGCTATCGAGATCGGCATGGGCAAGCGCACCAACACCATCCTGCAGTCTGCATTCTTCAAGCTGGCTGACGTCATGCCCATCGAGGATGCCGTCAACTTCATGAAGCAGGCAGCTCAGAAGAGCTACGGCAAGAAGGGCCAGGACGTCGTTGAGATGAACTGGAAGGCTATCGATGCAGGCGTTGACGCCATCCACAAGGTGGACGTGCCCGCATCCTGGTCCAACCCCGAGGCTGATCCCGCACCCAAGGCTCTCACCGGCCGTCCGGAGCTGGTCAAGCAGATCCGCGATGTCATGGAGCCCATTGCCCGTATGACGGCGACAGCCTGCCTGTCTCTTCCTTCGTGGCAAATGCAAACGGCGAGTGGGAGCAGGGCGCTTCTGCATACGAGAAGCGCGGCACCGCTGTCAACGTCCCCGAGTGGGATGCTGCAAAGTGCGTTGGCTGTAACCAGTGTGCATTCGTCTGCTCTCATGCTACCATCCGTCCCTTCCAGCTGACCGCCGACGAGCTGGCAGCTGCTCCTGCACAGACCAAGAGCCGCGACAACAAGCCCGCAAACGAGTACAAGTTTGTCATGGCTGTGTCTCCTCTGGACTGCATGGGCTGCGGCGAGTGCGTCACCGTCTGCCCCACCAAGGCTATCACCATGGTGCCGCAGGACAGCCAGGCCGATCAGCAGGCAGTGTTCGACTACTGCGTGGCCAACATCTCCAAGAAGCCTTCCAAGTTTGCTGACGATACCGTTATCGGTTCTCAGTTCAACCAGCCGCTGCTGGAGTTCTCTGGCTCCTGCGCAGGCTGTGCCGAGACTTCTTACGCTCGCCTGATCACTCAGCTGTTCGGCGAGAAGATGTACATCTCCAACGCTACCGGTTGCTCCTCCATCTGGGGCGGCACCGCTTCCATCTCTCCGTACACCGTCAACAAGGACAGCGGCCATGGTCCTGCATGGTGCAACTCCCTGTTCGAGGATAACGCAGAGCATGGTCTGGGCCTGTACATCGGCCAGAAGACCGTCCGCGAGAACCTGATCAAGGAGATCGCAGAGGTTGCTGGTTCCGACAAGGCTTCTGCTGAGCTGAAGGCTGCCTTTGAGAAGTTCCTGGAGACCAAGAACAACACCAAGGCCAACGACGAGCCCGCAAAGGCCCTGATCGCTGAGCTGGAGAAGGCTGCTGCTGCCGGCTGCGAGAAGTCTGCAGAGATCCTGAAGAGCAAGCAGTTCATCGCCAAGAAGTCCGTCTGGATCTTCGGCGGCGACGGCTGGGCATACGACATCGGCTTCGGTGGTCTGGACCACGTTCTGGCTTCCGGCGAGGATGTCAACGTGATGGTCTTCGATACTGAGATGTACTCCAACACCGGTGGACAGGCATCCAAGGCTTCCAACATTGGTGAAGTCTGCCAGTTCGCTGCTGCTGGTAAGGAAATCAGCAAGAAGAGCCTGTCCGAGATCGCTATGACCTACGGTTACATCTATGTTGCTCAGATCGCACTGGGTGCTAACCCGGCTCAGGCTGTCAAGGCCATCGCTGAGGCTGAGGCTTACCCCGGCCCGTCTCTGATCATCGGCTACGCTCCCTGCGAGCTGCACGGTGTCAAGGGCGGCATGACCAACTGCCAGAACGAGATGAAGAAGGCAGTTGAGGCCGGTTACTGGAACCTGTTCACCTTCAACCCGGCAAACAAGGCTCAGGGCAAGAATCCGTTCACCCTGACCTCCAAGGCTGTGGATAACGAGAAGTATCAGGCACTGCTGGCTAACGAGACCCGTTACAGCCGCCTGACTCGTGCATTCCCCGACCGTGCTAAGGAGCTGTTCGCACGCAACCAGGAAGTTGCAAACGACCGCTACGAGCACCTGACCCGTCTGGTCGACCTGTACAAGTAAGCATTCTTCTGCGCTTTGGATGCAGATATTTGCGGCACCTTAGCCCCACAATGCAAGAGGGCGGCTGCCCCGTACCGGCGGTTACTGCGCAATGCAGCGGTACGAAGCGGAGAAACGCATCCATCCATGCAGGTGATGTGCTGAAGTACAGCATTCGCCATACGAGTTCTATCTGATTTCACTTCCCGGGCGGTGCTTTGTTCCGTGCGAAGTACCGCAGCGGGATATGAGATACCAAAGCGCCCGCGAGGGTCCTTGAAAGCACACCCCGCGTGTGTCAGGAGCATAAGGTCTGCTTGCAGATACCTGCTCCGCCTGCTGCATAAGACCTGCTTTGCAGGGATCTTGCCGCAGTAAAAAACGTATATCGTTTTTAGCGCCCGTTCACCGCAAGGTGACCGGGGCGATTTTTGTGCAAACTCTTTTTGTGAAAATACAAGCCCGGAACGTTTTGCGGACGTCCGGGCTTGTATCTTTGACGACATATAAATTATTTATTTGTCACAAATTCAATTTTGACGTTCATCCCCATCCCTGCGGCAAGACGCTGCAGGGTGCGCAGAGATGGGTTTGCATTACCGCGTTCCAGTTTGCTGATATCTGCCTGCGCAATGCCGGTGCGCTCTGAAAGCTGCTTCTGGGTCAGACCACTTTCCTTCCGGGCATCGATCATGGCCTGTGCAATGGTAAGCTCCGGCTGAAGAGCATCCCATTCTGCCTTAAAGGAAGGCCGCTGTAATTGTTCATTCAAATAATTCCGAAAATCACTCATGAGGAACTCTCCTTCCGATGAAAATAGTCCGCGCGGTATTTTTGCGCCAGTGCAATTTTCTTCCGGCGGTGTTTTCTGCGTCTTTTTTAACAAAACCGTTTGTCAGGATGATCTGATGTCCAACTACGAAAAAATATAAAAATGCGCGTAATATTGCTGCTTTGCTTGGCACGCAATTCAAAAATGCCGTCACCCAATGATTTGGAATAAGGTTCCCGCAGTTGTGTGCCATTGGCTTCCAATAGGGAGATCGTGCCCAAAAGCTTTGCCAGCATTTTGTCGTCCAGCGTATCCAGAAAATCACGAACCGGGCAGCTGCCGTCTGCCTTATAATAAAAAATTCACTTCAAAAGCAGACATTTTTCGGCATCCTTCCCGTTTGGTGGTATCCTATGATTATAATATAGGATAAAACAAATATTGTCAAGAAGATTTTCTATCACAAAATCTTCCAAAAGATACCATTCCCTTTTTACAGTTTCTTCATAGCTTCTTAACGAATTCAATTGTGAAAGCTGTTATACTTTTGCCATGGGAAGCGGGGCCGCAACCGCTTACCCAAGTAACATGATTCCTCCTCACACCAAGGCAATATCCAAACAAAAACACCCTTTTTTTCGTGTGCCGCAACACGGAAGAGGGTGTTTTGTTTTGCAAAATTCTGGTAAATCGGTGGTTTAGGGTTGACCCCGTTTTTTTGCGGCGCTATAATAAAAATGAATATGAAAACTTGGAGGTGAACGCAGGAAAATGGACCCGGATCATAGTCGAAGTAGAACCACGGCGCGGTGGATCAGAAAACAAAAACAACTGCGTTTTCCCCAACCGTTCGCCTCCTTCGCTGAGTCCTGCGGAAAAGCACCGCTTCAACGGTGCATCTTTCCGCAAAACAGAGCAGAGGAAGGCGCGGCTTTGTGTGCGCAGAATGCGGCGTTTGCGGCATTCCGGCAGGCAAGGCGGCGCGTTTTTTTTGTTCCGATCTGCTGCGTCCTCCGGATACAGGAGCTGCTCCTGTTCCGTAAAAACTGAGGAGGTACGCCCAATGGATATGGAAGAAAAGAAGCTGACGGCTGATGCTGCGGAACAGGCGCTGCCGGTGCAGGAGCTGCCTGCTGATATCCCCGCCGAGGTCCGCCAGAAGCTGGCTGAAGATCTGAACGAGGAAGCTACTGAAGACCTCAAGCAGGATATGCGCGAGGCCGAAAAAGAGGAAGCCAACGACGAAGAGGTCAGGGCCAACCCTGAGATGCTCACCAAGAGCCGACTGCTCAAGCTGCTCATCAAGAAGCAGTACGTCAAGCTGCGCGAAGTGACCGAGGAAGAGCAGCCCGCCGACCTTGCCGAACTGCTGGAAGAGCTGGACGAAAACAACCGCCTTGTGGTGTTCCGCCTGCTCAAAAAGGAAGTGGCCACCGAGGCCTTTGCCTATATGTCCGACGAGGCCCGCGACGATCTGGTGAACGCCTTCTCAGATGTGGAGCTTGTGGGCGCTATTGAAGAGATGAGTCTGGACGATGCCGCCGACCTGCTGGAGGATATGCCGGCAGGCGTGGTGAAGCGGGTGCTGGAGAAATCCTCCAAGCAGACCCGTGAGAGCCTGAACAAGCTGCTGAACTACCCCGAAAGCTCTGCCGGCAGCCTGATGACCCCCGAATATGTCCGTCTGCGCGAGGATATGACCGTGGCGCAGGCTTTTGAAGCCATCCGCAAGCAGGGCGAAAACGCAGAGACCGTGTACACCTGCTACGTGGTGGAGCGCAACCGCCTGAAGGGCGTTGTTTCTGCCCGCAGCCTGCTGCTGTCAGAGCCGCATACTCCCATCAACGAGATCATGGATGATAACGTGGTCACTGTGAAAGTGACGACGATCAGGAGTACGTGGCCCGTGAGATGCAGCGCTACGACTTTACCGCCATGCCTGTTCTGGACAACGAGGGCATGTTCGTGGGTATTATCACCATCGACGATGCAATCGACGTTCTGACCGACGAGAGCACCGAGGATATGCAGAAGATGGCTGCTATTCTGCCGGACGACGATGCCACCACCTACTTCGGCACCAGCGTCTGGACCCATGCAAAGCAGCGCATTCCATGGCTGTTGATCCTGATGCTGTCCGCCACCTTTACCGGCATGGTCACCACCCACTATGAGGAGGCCTTTGTCAGCCTGCCGCTGCTGGTTTCCTTCATGCCCATGCTGATGGATACCGCCGGCAACTGCGGCAATCAGATCAGCACCCTGATGGTGCGCGGCCTGGCTCTGGGTGAGGTAGAACCCAGCGACTTTTTGCAGGTGCTGGGCAAGGAGCTGCGGGTGTCTGCCATCGTGGGTGCGGTGCTGGGCATCGTGAACGGCCTGCGCATCTACCTGATGTACACCTTCCTGTTCCCCGGCCAGTACGCTAACGTGATGGGCTATGCCATCGTGGTCAGCGTTTCGCTGTTCTTCAGCGTCATTCTGGCAAAGCTGGTGGGCGGTATGCTGCCGCTGGCAGCCAAGAAGCTGGGTGCCGACCCGGCCATCATGGCTACCCCCTTCATCACCACCATCGTGGATGCCTGCAGCCTGATCCTGTATTTCCAGATCGCACAGCTGGTGTTCCACAATATGATGTAAATAATAAAGCAATGCCGGACGGTCTTGAAGTGACTGCCCCGGCATTTTTATAGGACGAACCCTCTCAGTCATCGCTGCGCGATGCCAACTCCCTCAGTCAAAACCTGACGGTTTTGCCAGCTCCCTCAAAGAGGGAGCCTCTGGCGGAGCCGGAAGCGTCCTAACCCTCTCAGCCTGCTCCCGTTGGTCGCAGACAGCTCCCCCGAAGGGGGAGCTTATAGCACTGCCGGAAGCTTTTAGCATTCATCCGATACGTTTCGGTTATCGCAAAAAAGCTCCCCCTTCGGGGGAGCTGTCGCCGCAGGCGACTGAGAGGGTTCAGCCGGGATAAAACAGTGTGGAAACTGCATGTTTCCCCGCCTTTTCCACACAGAAAAACGGCAGCGGCCCGGTGTTGAAAACTTGTGACCGGTTCATTCCAGATTGGAGAAAA
>ENA-OQAJ01000049-OQAJ01000049.1-human-gut-metagenome-genome-assembly--contig:-NODE-49-length-30973-cov-3.400992_pt1 | contig 30973 bp, 35 predicted proteins | sample MGYA00242736_ERZ504529 | MGnify/ENA primary metagenome ERZ504529 (study PRJEB26092, sample SAMD00036275) | human gut metagenome | host: Homo sapiens | study: EMG produced TPA metagenomics assembly of...
AGCTGCACCAGATGCTCGATTTTGCACGGGTCTGCACCGATCAGCACCGGGCGGTATTCTTCCACAGCGGCGGCCACGGTGTGTGCACGACCCTCCACAATGGGTTCGCCCCAGCCGCAGATGCCCTCGTCGGTGGAGATCTTCAAAAACAGCCAGCGCGGCTGCAGGTAGAACAGCTCAAGATCTGTGATCTTCAAAGCGCTCAGCCTCCTTTAGTCCACGGCAGGAAGTCCATCAAAATAATACGAGCTTGCACCCGCCGGCCGCACATTGGTCAGGGTGCCCTTGTAATGCCGTAGGTTCACCGGCTGGAAGGGATATTTTGCGCAGTTTTCCTCGTTGAGGGCAAGGCCAAGGCCCACGCCCTCCGGGATGCGGATCTTGCCATGGTCGAACACAACGTGCTCATTTGTCAGCTCCCCGCGCCAGTTGACATCGGTCAGGCAGATCTCCAGAATGCGGAAGCCCGGCGTGGATGCTGCCAGATGCAGTGTGGCCGCATTGGCCACCGGCCCGCTGGGGTTGTGCGGGGCCAGCGCCACATAATAGGGCTCTGCCATGGCTGCCATCTTTTTACGGCCGAAATGCCGCCGCAGTGGCTCACATCCGGCTGCACGAAGTCGGCACAGCCTTTTTCTAGGAACTGCTGGAACTGGGTGACGCTGTAAATGCGCTCACCCGCCGCAATGGGCACCGGCGACTTGCGGTGCACCTCGCCAGTGCATCCAGACTGTCCGGCGGGGTGGGTTCCTCAAAAAACATGGGGTCAAAGGGTTTCAGGGCGTTGGCAATGCGGATGCCAGTGGCCACATCAAAGCGGCCATGCCCCTCGATCAGCAGATCGACGCTGCTGCCCACAGCAGCACGCACCGCTTCCACAATCTCGATGGCATGGAAAAACTCCTGATTGTCCATGTAGAGATATGCCTTGCCAAAGGGGTCCCACTTGAGGGCCGTGACGCCCATTGCCACAGCCTTTTTGGCGGCAGCGGCAAACTCGTCCGGCTCCTTTGCACCGGCAAACCAGACGTTGGCATACATGCGCACACTGTCGCGCACCTTGCCGCCCAGCAGCTCGTACAGCGGCACCTGCAGGGCCTTGGCCTTGATGTCCCACATGGCAATGTTCAGTGCCGAAATGGCGCTTTGCAGCACCGGGCCCACACGCCAGTAGGAGTCGCGGTACAGTTCGTGGCAGATCCGTTCCACCTCACGCGGATCCTGGCCGATCAGCACCCGCTTCAGGTCTTCAATGGCACCCAGAAGGGCATGTTCCTTGTATTCCAGCGTGCCTTCGCCAATGCCGGAAATGCCTTCGTCGGTCTCAATCTTCACAAACACATAATTCGTGCGGTAGGTATAAACATTAAAGGTTTTGATATCTGTGATCTTCAAACGCAAATCACTCCCTTTATAAAACAAATTCCGTGTAGTGTGCAGGGATCAGAACACGCACCGGGTCCTGCGCCAGCAGGTCGGCAAAGGGCTGCACGGCGCAGCCAAACGTAGAAAACAGATCCCAGTGCATCGGCAGCACATACGCAGGCTGCAGGATGCGGGTCAGGCGGACCGCGTCCACAGCGTTCATGTTATTGCCTTTTCCGTTGATGGGCAGGATCAGAAGATCGACCACCGCCGGGCGCTGGGCCAGAAGAGAACGGTGGAACAGCGTATCGCCGGTATGCCAGATGAATACCCCGTCCGCTTCCAGCACAAAGCCAATGGAGCTTGGGTCGCTGTGTGCCGCCGACACCGCTGTAAAATGCATGTCTGCCAGCGTCACCTCGGTACCGGGCGCATGAGCACGAACTCAGCCTTGCCTCCGTAGCGCTGACGCATAGCCCAGAACGCTTTTTCGGCGGCAAGCACTGTGAGCGGCCTGTGCACCTTCTCAAACAGTACATCCAGCGTGCCAAAGTCCATATGATCGGCATGACTGTGGGTGATCAGAAGAACATCCGGCGTACAAAGGAATTCCGGCTGGACAGGCACCTGCCGGTGATAGGCCGGGCCCTGCTCTTCTTCCAGCGTATTGGAAAGATAGGGGTCGATCATCACCGTGGTCCGCCGTGGTGATGAACAAAAACCAGCCTGTCCCAGCCAGATGCACTTCATATGCAAGCTCCTTTGTCTGTATTCCAGTTCCGGGTCAGTCCGCGATCACGGTACCGTCCGAAAGCTTGATGCCTTCCTCTTCGTAGACGAACTGTGCAAGGCTGCCGCCGTCCACTGCCAGCTCTGCGCCGGTAATGATGCGGGCCTGCTCGTTGTCGGCCAGGAAGTAGGCTGCGTTTGCAATGTCCTGGAACTCCGCAATATCCCCCAGCGGGTTTTTGTTGTGCGGCGAGTTCTGGATCTCCGGGCGTGCATAGTACCGCGCCGTCTTGATGCCGCCGGCCACCACCGTATTGACACGGATGTGGCAGGGGCCAAGCTCCACAGCCAGGTTGCGGGCTAAACCGTGCAGGCCGGACTTGGAGGTGCAGTATGCACTGCGGTTCTTGGTGGTGCGGATGCCGTTGACCGAACCGATCACCACAATGGCACCGCCGCCCAGCTGCAGCATGTGCTTCGCGGCCTGACGGCAGAACATGAAGTTCCAGCCGATGTTGGTATCGATCACACGGATCCAGTCCTTGAAATCCACCTCAAGGAAGTTGGGCATGTTGATGCCCATGTTTGCGGCCACCAGCACAAGGGTGCTTACCAGATGGCCTTTCTGCTTTAAATCGTCGAACATGGCCGCCATCTGCGGCTCGTCCAGCACTTCCAGCCCGTAGCCAAAGGTCTCGATCTTCCCGTCGTTCTCTGCTTTCAGGCGGGCGGCAGCTTCCTGTGCGCGGGCCTGATCCCGGCTGGTAATGCAGACATCATAGCCGTTGGCTGCAAACTTTTGTGCCACACAATATCCGGTTCCGGTGGTCGCACCGGTCACAACAACCATCTTGTTCATAAGGCTTGCTCTCCTTTTTTCAGTTTTCTCAAGCACCGTACAGCAGGTTCGGCAGGAAGAGGATCAGCTTCGGGCAGAAGGCAATGATCGCCAGCACCAGCAGCATAATGGCAATGAACGGCATACAGGCCTTTGCCACCTTGGTGAACTTGAGGCCCATCAGGCCGGAGACCTGATACAGCACGATGCCAAACGGCGGCGACATATTGCCGATGCCCAGGTTGAACACGAACATGATGCCGAACTGGATGGGGTCGATGCCAAGCTGGATCGCAATGGGCATGAGCAGCGGTCCAAGAATGATCTGGGCCGGACCGCCTTCCATGAACATACCGATGATCAGCAGAATCACGTTGGTCATGAGGAGGAAGGAGACCTTGGTCAGGTTCATGCTGAGCATAGTTTCGGCCAGGGCCTGGGGCACACGCTCGTAGGTCATAAAGTAGGACAGTGCGCCTGCCGCACAGATAAGGATCATAACGGTGGCAGTGCCCAGCACAGACTCCTTGAGGATCGTCCAGATGTGGGACCACTTGATCTCTTTGTAGATCACAACACCAATGAACAGCGAGTACCATGCACAGATGGCACCGGCCTCGGTGGCCGTGAACATGCCGCCGCGCAGGCCCAGCAGGATGCCAAAGGGGATCAGCATGGCCCAGAATGCCTGCCGCAGCAGGTGCAGCAGCTCTCTGGGAGATGCCATTTTATCGCGGGAGCCCTTATAGCCGTGCTTTTTGGAGACGATGTACACGTAGATCATCATGAACACCATGCACAGCAGGCCGGGCACATAGCCCGCTGCAAACATACGTCCCACCGAGATCTGGGTGGCAAACGAGAACACGATCAGGCCCATGCCCGGCGGGATGATGGGGGTGATCAGCGAGGAAGCGATGGTAATGGCTGCGCTGAACTCTTCATCGTAGCCGCGCTTGAGCATTTCCGGCACAAGAATCTTTGCTTCCATGGAGGCGTCTGCGGCTGCTGAGCCGGAAACGCCGCCCATCAGAACGGAAAGCAGAATGTTCACATGGCCAAGGCCGCCGGTCAGATGGCCCACAAGGCCGTCCGCCAGATCCAGAAGCCTGCTGGAAATACCCGCGTAGTTCATAATGGCACCCGCCGTGATGAAGAACGGGATCGCCAGGTAAGACGAAGTTTCGGTAACGGCCACCACGCGCTGCACCGCGATCTGAACGGGCAGGGTGGGCTGAAGGATCAGGAAGTACGGCAGTGCGCCGCCCAGAAGGGCCAGCCAGATGGGCACATTGAACATAGCTAGCGCCACGATGCACAAAAGCGGAAGCCAGATATTGATGTTCATTCCGTCGGCCCCCCTTCCTTGAGTTTCGCGGGCAGGCAGCGGACGGCCTGCACCAGAAACACAACGGCGTAAATCGTCATCAGGACAAAGCCCACCAGCATCCCGCTGTCCAGCACACGGTAGGAAATGCGGGTGGCCGTCATGATCTTGCTGCCAACATTCTGGATCAGGATCCATGTAAGATAGGTGCAGATGGCCATGATGACCGTGATGATCAGCTGCACCACCACATCAACGATGCAGCGCACCTTGTGCGGGAATGCGTTGACCAGAAGATCGACGCCGTAATGCATGTGGCGGCGGTATGCAGCCGCAGTGCCCGGAAATACCATCCACGCAAACGCGATGCACACATATTCATCCGAGCCCTTGATGGTAAAATGCAGGCAGTACCGTGTAAACACATTGATTACGGTAAGGGTGATGGCAAAAACCAGTGCCACCGAAGCAATCAGCTCCGGGATATGAATCACGATCCACTTTGCTGTGGAGTTCTTTTTGGGAGAATCCTGCGCCATGGAATCTCCTCCTTTCTCGTTTTATTCCAGAAATGCCGCCTGAAGGCATTTGCTCAGGCGGCATCCGTTTTTCTTGCAGAAGATCAGGTGTTGGCCTCGATGGCCGCACGGATCGTATCGTAAATGGAGGGGTCAAGACCCAGCAGCGTGAACAGATCCGGCACAACGGCTGCAAAGGATGCCTTATCTGCCTCGCTCACGGTCACGCCCAGATCCTTGAACTGCTGTACGAACTCGTCTTCCTTGGCCATGGACTGGTCTGCCATCTCAACACAGGCGTCGGTCAGCACGCTCTTGATGGTCTGCTGGTCCTCGGCGGAGATCTGATCCCAGTAGGTGGGGTTCATGCACAGGGAGAACGGGTTCACAAAGTGGCCGGACAGGCACAGGTACTTGCACACCTCGTTCAGCGAAGAGCTGAGCAGCAGGGACAGCGGAGCCTCGCAGGACTCGATCACACCCGTCTGCAGCAGCGAGTAGTTATCGGCCCAGGTAGAGGTAGTGGGGGTGCCGTTCATGACGGTGATGAAGCCCTGCGCTGCAGAGGAGGGGCCCATGCGCATGATGTGGCCGGCACAGTCGGCTGCCTTTTCGATCTTGAAGGTGCTGATGAAATGGCGGTAGCGATGGCACCGTAGCACAGCGGCTGGATGTCCTGCTTGACCAGTTCGCTCTCAATACCGGCGATCCAGTCAGACTTTGCCAGAGCCTGCACCTCGTAGAGGCTGTTGAACACATACGGGAAGGATGCGGGTGCAAAGTCCGACACCACATCGCCCAGATTATCAAAGCCCATGAGCAGATCATGGGTGCGCCGGCGCGCATCTGCTCCAGCATATCGGTAATGGAGCCCAGCGCGTTGTTGGGGTAGACATCAAACGCCACGCGGCCTTCCGTTTTGGAGGCAATCTCGTCAAAGGCCGCATTGATCACTTCGCCGTAAATGCTGTCTTCCGACTCAGAATAGGCAACTTTAAAGGTAAGTGCTTCGGCCGCGGCCGGTGCAGAAACTGCTGTCGAAGAAGCTGCGTTGGATGCGGAGGCAGCGGTGCTGCCCGCGGAGCCGCCGCAGGCAGACAGACCGACGGCAGCGGCGGTAGTGCCCATAACTTTCATGAACGTGCGGCGCGTGATCTTTTTCATAGTATTCTCCTCCTGTATGGTCTGTTTCTGTCCGGATTTGATATTTTATCAAATCTTTGATTCTATTTTACGCGTATTTTTGCCGTTTGTCAATACAAAAATATCAAAAATAAAATATTATGTTCACAGAATCTGGGCATTTCAGCCTATTCGAGGACAGGATGCGATCAAATCAGGCCTTTATAAAGATTGCTCAGTTTTCTTTCTGTTCCTCTTCAAGTTTTCTGTCAGAGCATACTGTTTGGAGTTCAGAGTGTGCAGCTTGACGATCGTGACCGCCGAGATCACGTCGTTGTTGCGGATAGCATGGATCAGCTGGCTGTGCTCCCACACCGACTGGCTCATCCGCTGATAGTCCACCTCGTGATACTTGCGGATGAAGGCCAGTTGCTTGATGTTCCGCGCAAAAAGCTGGTAAGCCATGTGATCTGCACAGGGCGAATAGGCCAGCATATGAAACTTCATGTTCAGCGGGGTACGCTTTTCGCGCCAGTCCTTTTCCGTCAGTGCCGCCATCTGTGCATTCACATCTTCCAGCTGGTGCAAAAGCTCTTCCGAATAGCCTTTTTTCATCGAAAGCTCGATCAAAAGGCTTTCCAGCGCATACTGCAGGTCGTTGAGCTGTGCAACCAGTTCCGGCATGACTGCGATCACGGTCGCACCCCGGTAAGGGTTCATTTCCAGCAGGTTTTCACCGCACAGCATACTGAACGCCTCCCGGACCGGCATACTGCTCACGCCGTATTTGTCCGCGATCTCTTTTGCCGTGATCCTGCTGCCCGGCTTGATCCGATGGCTTACAATATCATCCCGCAGCTGATCCGCCACACGGTTGGCAATGGTTGCGCCAAATCCAGCTTCCACTTCCTTTTTCACACGAATTATCCTCGTTTCTCTCAGATTTTTGCAGATTTTGGGCCGCTGCCCTGCTTACCCCTTATGAAAAAGCACCCCTGCACTGCGCCGCAGGGCCCGCAGCGTAACAAAGGAAGGCACATTTTCCCTTGTGCAGCCGGTTCTTTCTTCCAGAAACGCTTCAAACGCCTCTGGACGTGCCGGCTGCAGTGAACTCTTGGGCACCATGTATGCGCTGCTGCTGTTCAAAAACAGATACCAGTACGCCGCATCCGAATAAAAGCCGTTAACTGCCGAAAGCTGAACCTCTGTCGTTTTGTCATATGCCGTCACATACAGCGTATCTGCGCAGAATTTGTAGACCGTATGCGGAAAATTCCCGTTTGCTGCACGCACAAGGCGTTCCGCTGTCCGCCTTGCCGGAAGCGCCGAGCAGCTGATGGTCCAACAGCCAAAAACAGCAGCACAAGCCGGCCTGTGCTCTCCTGCAGCGCAAACAGTGCCGCTGCGATCAAGGCAAAGCCGCAAAAATCACAAACACCTTTCCAAGGGCTCCATACAGCTGTGCCTGCACCCGTGCCAGACGGTAGAAGGTCTCCTCACTGTGCTGGAGTTCGGCTGTAAAAAGAACGGACTGCTGTTTTTCATGTTTCATAAAGCGGCCATGCCTTTCTGATCAAACATGTTGTTTTTATTGTAGCATAAGAAAAATAAGAAATCAAACCGGAGTGGTCTTTCGGCATCTTTTTCGGATTTTCGAAAAAAGAAAATTTGATATTTGATCAAATCCAATTGTATTTTACCATTCTTTTTGCTAAAATGGAAGTACCTGAATAAAATATCGAAAAAGGAGTGGATCATAATGCCGGAATGCCTGACCCTTGGCGAAACCATGGCCGCTTTTGCACCGGACCGCACGGGCCCGCTGCGCTATGTGCCAAACTACAGTCTCCGCATTGCAGGGGCTGAGAGCAACACTGCCATCGGTGCTGCAAAACTTGGCGTGTCTGCCGCCTGGATCAGCCGCCTGGGGGCGGATGAATTTGGGCAGTACATCCGCAATCAGATCCGGGCCGAAGGCGTGGACTGCAGCGGTGTGCACTTTGACCCCGCCCACCGCACCGGTGTGATGTTCAAGCAGACCGGCTCTGGCGAGAGCAGCGTGTTTTACTACCGCGAAAACAGCGCTGCCAGCCACATGACCCCGCAGGATCTGGACGAAGCATTGTTCCGCGGCTGCCGCATCCTGCACCTGAGCGGCATTACACCGGTGCTGAGCGAAAGCTGTGCCGAGACGGTGCAGGCCGCCATCCGTCTGGCGCAAAAATATGGTGCCAGGGTGAGCTTTGACCCCAACATCCGCCAAAAGCTGTGGAACGGCCGGGATTACACGCCCCTGCTCCGGCAGCTGACGACCCGTGCCGAGATCGTATTGATGGGGCTGGACGAGGCGGAAGTGCTATTCGGCACCCGGAACGTGGAGCAGCTTTGCGCAGGGTTGTTTGCCGTAGGCCATACCGAAGTGGCAGCGTTCAAGGACGGCAGCCGCGGTGCATGGATCGCGACCGGAACCAGTGCATCCGGCTGGAACCCTATCCCTGCCGCTGCATCGACCCCATCGGTGCAGGCGACGGCTTCAACGCCGGTGTGCTGGCAGGCCTTTTGCAGGGACGCACGCTGGAACAGGCAGGCCGCATGGGCGCGGTGTGCGGGGCCCTTGCCACCGAAGTGCCCGGCGATGTGGAGGGTTGCCCGGATGCTGCTCGGATGGATGCCATTCTGAACGGAAGCAGCACCATTTACCGCTAGAAAGGAGAACCGTCTTATGGATATGTACGAAGTGTTTGCCCAGAACCCGCTGCTTGCCATCCTGCGCAATGTACCCAAAGAGATCACGCTGAACTATGCGGGAGCCATCCTCAGGGGCGGCGTAAAGGTGTTTGAAGTGGCCCTGAACAGCCCGGACGCATTGGAGCAGATCACCCTGCTGCACAAAACCTACGGCAGCAAATGTCTGGTCGGTGCGGGTACCGCCATCTCCGTCGAGTGTGCACAGACCGCACTGGACGCCGGTGCACAGTTCCTGCTGACACCGGGCACCCCGCCGGATGTGCTAGCCTTCTGCCGTGACCGGGACGTGATGCTGCTGCCCGGCGTGCTGACCCCTACCGATGTGGCGGTGAGCCTGCAGTACGGCTTTCAAACGATGAAGTTGTTCCCGGCTGGTGACATGCCCCGCAGCTATGTCAAAGACCTGAAGGGCCCGTATAACGACACACACTACATTGCCATCGGCGGTGTAACACCGGATAATATTCAGGAGTTCCGCCGGGCGGGCTGCCTTGGCGTGGGCCTTGCCAGCAGCCTGATGCCGAAGGACAAGGTTGCCGCCCGCGACTGGGACGCTGTGCGGCGTATGTGCACGCCCTTGCCGCCAAAGCAAAGGGCTGACCCGGAAATCATTGCATGTATATTTTGTCGCTTGCGCGTTCGGAACATCAAAGCTCAAATTCAAAAACCACCGGCCTAAGCCTGGTGGTTTTTGAATTGAAGGCAAGCTAACCAACAAAAAAATGCCCCGGCTTCCTGTTAACAAAAGAAAAACGGAGAATCTGCCTTAAAAAGAATCACCGATGGACGGCACAAGAAAAGATTTACAATTCCACGGACAAGAAGAGGAACGACTCAAATTAGAAAGTTGCCACATTGAAACGACAGCTCTATTTAGCGCAAATGGAGAATGACGTATTAAAAAATTGCAAGAGTTGGAGAGGGGGAATCTCTGAGCCTGACGAGACTTCTGTTCCGGTACCAGACAGTGAAAATCCTGCATGAAGAAAAAGGATATTCGATTCAGGATTTGTGTCCGCTCGCACATATTGCACGTTCATTCTATTACAAATGGCTAAACCATCCCAAAAGTCAGCATGAGCTTGAAAACGAGAAGATTTCAGCAGCGATCCAGCAGATTTACACAGAACACTCGGATAAGGGCCACCGCCGGATTCGGGATGATCTGGAAAAGGATTATGGCATTCTGACCAGCAACAAGCTGGTCTTTGACACTTTTGACAAGGCAGTTCAGGAAAATCCAAATGCACATCCTATGCTCCACAGTGACCGCGGGTACCAGTACACCAGCGAATCTTCCACAAGAAACTGCTGGACGCTGGTCTGACGCCAAGTATGTCTCGCGTGGGACGCTGCATTGACAATGGCCCGATGGAAGGCTTCTGGGGTATCCTCAAACGAGAATGTTACTATGGACATACATTTAGCCGGGAAAGTCTCTTTTCAACGATTGAGAACTACATTGACTATTACAACAATCGCCGCTACCAGCACCGCCTGTTCATCCAAACACCAATGCAGGCTCATGTCAGTGCCATGAACCGGGGGGGCCTGATAACGATTTGCACACAAAATCGCCGTTTCCTTATGAAAACGGCGAAAAAAATCTTGTATTATTTTTTCTATCTACTTGACGGAGTGCACCTCATTCCATTACAGAAACCAAGGGGCTTGATTCGCTTTTAGGCTATCTTATACCACAGGGGAAATCTTATTTCCTCGGATTTTTGATGGCAGCCTGAGCAGGTGCCAAAATTACAGAGCGTTCCTCGCTTCATTTGTTCTATGCGATTACCCTCAATCTCATAGCCTTTTTTCAAATCCGCCATGGACCAGAGGACCTACAAAGAATGTGACGAAGGCACTGGGATCTTGCTCGTGAATAATTTCCTGCAGCTCCCCGATTTCATACTTGTTCACGGCACAGAAAAGGATCTTCTTAGGGTGGTTGGTGTACGCACCGTATCCGTTCCAGAAGGTGACGCCGCGTCCCATCTTCTGCAGGATTTCAGTCTGCACAGTGGAAACATCCGTAAATATCAGGGCCGCCACATTGATGTTCTGATCGTGAAACCTATCTGCCACCGTATACAGAATTGCCACAAAGATGATGGAGTACATCGTAGTTTCCAAATCAAAAAGGAATAGGCAGACCGAAAAGAGAACCGCATTGACATAAATAGAAAGCCGTCCGCTTTTAAAATCCGGGTATTTCTTTACCAGACACATGCATGCAATGTCCATGCCGCCACAGCACCCACTGCCCCGCAGCGCATAGCCGACACCTACACCACAGAGAATAGCGCCGAAGATACAGTTTAGCAGCACATCCTCCACAAGGGGTGCTTTGAGCGGCGGAAGTACTGAGAGAAGCAACGTCTGCACTGCTACCGAGAGCATGGTTTTAATGCAGAACCTGCGGCTCATGACCCGGTATCCTATCAGGAACAGCGGTACATTGATGAGTAAATTGATCATGCCAACAAGGTTTGCATCACTGCGGATTGCAATGAACCTACGCAGAAAAAACTCTATAATCTGAGCCAGGCCAATCACACCGCCAAAGTTGATACCATTGGGGGTGACAAACAGGTAGATACCCAGAGTCAGTAGTGTAGAGCCAAATATCAGATCAAAATACTGCTTATACGCTTTATTCATAGCACTCTTCCCGAATCTTCTGTGCATACCAACCAAAAGAATCTTTTTTGTAGCGGGCGAGGTCTCCGGTGCCGTCGTTATGTTTATTTACATAGACCAGTCCGTACCGCTTATCCATTTCACCGCCGCCCGCGCTGACCAGATCGATGATGCCCCAGACCAGATATCCCATGCAGGGAATGCCGTCCTCCAGAACGGCTTTTTTTCATCTGGGTGATATGAGCATCGAGATACTCCACCCGTAGGGGTCATGGACGGAACCGTCCACTTCCAGAGTATCCTCCACGCCCAAACCGTTTTCCACAATGAACAACGGCTTGTGATAGCGATCATACAGATCATTCATGGTCACGCGCAGGCCGACCGGGTCGATCTGACGTCCCCATTTCGTGATCTGCAGATACGGGTTGCGCAGGGTAGTAATGGCGTTGCCATCCGCCACATTTTTCAGATGCTCCGGATCCGTGGAGATCAGCCTGGAGGAATAGTAACTGAATCCCAGAAAATCGCAGGTGTTCTGAGCCAGAAGTTCGTCATCACCCGGCTGTTCGTCCAGCGTGATGCCCAATTTTGCAAAGTAATTCCGGGCGAATCCGGAGTAACAGCCGTTCAATTGGACATCCGGAAAATGTAATTTTTGTTGTTACTGATACGTGCTTCCATCACATCATTGGGGTTACAGGAATAGGGATAAAAGCTTCCGGCCGCCATCATGCATCCAATTTGGAAATTCGGATTGATTTTTTTACCGATCCGCACCGCGCAGGCACTTGCCACCAGCTGGTTATGCGCGGCATTGTACACGATCTGGTTGAACTCCGGGTCGTCCTTGTCCACCAGCAGGCCACCGCCCAGATAAGGGATGTGGGTGATCATGTTGATCTCATTGAAGGTCATCCAGTATTTTACCAGATTCCGGTAGCGGTCAAACACGGTGGCAGCATATTTTCATACAGTGCAATCAGCCTGCGGTCTGCCCAGGCACCATATTTCCGGATCAGGGCTTCCGGCACATCAAAGTGGCACAGGGTGACCACCGGCTCTATCCCGTACCTACAACACTCCGTAAACAGTTCCTCGTAAAAACGCAGGCCATCTTCGTTCGGGGCGTTCTCTTCCCCGGTCGGATAGATCCGCGTCCATGAAATGGACAAACGCAGCGCCTTGATCCCGCTCTCTGCAAGAAGGCGGATATCCTCTTTGTATCGATGATAAAAAATCAATTGCTTCCCGACTAGGATAATAATCGTACCGCGTTTCCAGAATGTTTCCCGGATGCAGCATGGCATTCCATCTGCCGTGGGCTGCATCCGGCAGAAAGTCAGCAGACGCAGGCAGCCTGCCGTCTTCCTGCCAGGCACCCTCGCACTGGTTAGCCGCAAGTGCTCCACCCCACAAAAAATTGGACTTAAGTTTCATAATACCTCCACGCCCCGGGACGCATGCGCTCCCCGGGGCGAACAAAATTTTGAGATCAGTGTTTCTTCAAGATTTCCTCGTCAAAGCCAAAGAGAATCGTAAGTACACAGGATGCTACGATCGTCACGATGATTGCAATAACCATAGCCACGATGGTATCCTCAAAGATCGGCAGGGCAAACAGGGAAGAAGAACCATACTCGTAGTTATGGGCACCCAGCAGAGCGGCCACGACACCACCGATGGCGCCGCCGAGGGAAACAGCCCACATAGGTTTCTTCAGCGGCAGGTTAAAACCGTAAATGGCCGGCTCGGTCACACTAGCAAAGATGCAGCCCACTGCAACGGACAGTGCTTCGGATTTGATTGCCTTGTCCTTTGCCTTGATAGCGATACCCAGAGAAGCGCCGCCTTCTGCCATGTTGGACAGCAGCATACCGGGGCGGAACAGGGGATCAAAACCAGTTTCCGACAGCAGCTGGATCATGGGAGCTCCCAAGGTCATGTGCATACCGGTCATGACCATATAGGGGAACAGAGCCGTAAACAGAGCAACCGTGATGGGGCCTGCAATGTTATACAACCACAGGATCGCGGCGGTGACATAGGTACCTGCCAGCTGACCCAGAGGCGCCAGTGCAAGGATCGAGACGGCATAGGTGGCGGCCATTGTCAACGTACCGACAAAGATAGCTTGAACACGCCGGGGATCACTTTGTTCAGGAATTTTTCCACATAATACGCAACGATTGCCAGCAGCAGCGCAGGAAGCAGAGAACTGCCGTATCCTTTCAGGGCAACATTGATACCAAACATGGTGACTGGATTGCCAGCACTTACAATAGCCGTCCATTCAGGAGCGACCAGTGCACCGGCCACGACCATGGAATACGTGGGGGTCGCACCCAGTTTCTTGGCCGCTCCATAAGCGACCAAAAATGGGCATGAAATAAAATACCGCATTGCCCACGATGCTCAGCAGCGTATAAGTAGAACTGTCCGCAAAGGGAGCATAAACCTTGGAGATCAGCAGCAGGAACACCTTGATCATACCGCCGCCGATCAGTGCCGGAACCATAGGCTGTACGGCAGCGGAAATGTAACCAATCACTGCCTGCCCAACCGAAATCTTTTCGCCTTTCAGGTCACCGTCCAGTTTTTCGTCCACAGCGCCGCCATCGCTGTAGCCCAGCTTCAGCACCTCTTCATAAACCTTCAGCAGATCCTTGCCGATGATGACCTGCAGCTGACCGCCCTGATAGGTGACGCCCAACACACCGTCCAGATCATTGATAGCTTTCTGGTCTACCTTCTTGACGTCCTTGACCGTCATGCGCAGACGGGTCATGCAGTGAAATACGGAAGTAACATTTTCCTTTGCTCCAGCCAACGTCATGATATTCTGCGCCAGCTGTTTGAAATCTTTTGCCATTGTAACATCCTCCAAAAAATCTTCCTGGATGGTAACGGACAGAATGTTCCGGTTCAGTTCCGTACCGAAAACCCCATCCAAACGGTTCAGTTCTTCTAGATCTGCCATACCGCTGTCTTTCACAGTGACATACAGGTGCTCTCCGTCAAAACGTTTTCGTGCAACATTGCCTTCACCACCGATGTGATGTATGATAGTTTGAAAGAATGCATCCTGTTTCATGGCTAATCCTCCTGATTTTTTATCTGAAAAACGATGCGGGCCCTGCACCGCTATTCATTCAATATGTAATAAAAGATCCGGGCACAAAGCGCCTTCAAACTACCTGAAAACGCAAGCGTTTTCAGGTCGGATGCGCTCTGTTCCCGGATCACGTCCCGCAAATGGCGAGTGCCGCTCCAAGCAACGGAAGCTGTTTATATATTTTTCTGGCAGACGCGGTTGATATGCAACATCAAATAGAGAAGCTCCTCATCATTACAGCACCAATTCTCCTGCTTTTGCAAGAAAGCCGCAATCTTTTTAGCACAGATATATGTTTTAGGGTAATCATTGGCCAGCATCTTTACCATGCTGCCACTCCCCGTTTCGCTCTGAGTACCGCTCATCAGCCGTTGGATGAGATAGCGGATATGCATCGTGAACCGATAGTAACTGTAGCTGTCCTTATCCAGTTTCAGGTTCATTTCCCGCTCCACAATGGACTCCACGCCTTCCTGAATCTCCAACGCCTTTACGAGGGAATGGATCTCGCTGTTTTCGATTTCAGCATTGATCAAATGCATTGCAATGCTGACCGCTTCGGAATCCGGAAGTGAGACCCCCGTGTATTCCTTCAGGATATCCAATGCTTTTACGCCCAGATCAAACTCATTGGGGTACAGATGACGGATATCATAGGCAATGGGGATCGTCAGGTTCAACCCGCTGCGAAAGCGCTCCACCGCAAAGTTCAGGTGGTCGGCCAGTGTCAGCGGCAGGTTAGAGTTAAGGGTCGTATTCAGTACGACCTGCGCATCTTCTGTAATGTCGGCACTCGCCAGAAGAATCTCCTGCGGAAGAGTACTGATCATCTCAAAATACGCGGGTCGATATCGTAAAACGTGCGGTCTATCCGCGACATATCCGTCAGTTCGTATGGAACCGCCGGAAACCCGACTGCCCTTACCAATCACGATCAGTTCCTTCCCGCGGAGTCCTGAGCAACAGCGGCACTGTTATTGATTTTCCGAACAATTCGCATAGCACCCACCCTCTCCGTTTCGGATAAAGAAAAAGCCTCGGACTGCAGTCATAATTATACCTGCAGGTATAGACACTCTACCGAGCACTATCCTTTGTTCACAAGTACAACTGACGCTTCCGAGGAATCACGTGTTGTAATAAGATGTTAACATAAAATTCATAGAGATTCCATTCGCCTTTTTTTACAATTTTTATCGATCATTTTTTGTGCATAAATACTTCTTCTTTTAACTTTAAACCATTCATAAATCCACCACCTTATTCGACCGATGTACGCTTTCTTTTCTATTATTGGAACCTCTTTCCGCTTACAAAACAAGATGCAAAAAAGCTCTTGGCCTCCATTACAGAAGCCAAGAGCTTTTTTCTTCTTTGTCCTATCAGATTTTATTTCCGGGGAGACTTAATCGCAGCCTGGGCGGGTGCCAAAATTACAGAGCGTTCGGAATAACGACACATCGCGGTTTTCAATTTTCAGTTGATTCCAAGCTCTTTCATCAACTCCGCACGGCTCTTTTCATCTTCGGAAGCCCTCTTTACATCGTCAATGCGATTCTGGTCAAGAAGCTTCTTCACCAACAGAGCCATTTTGTTTTCACCACGGCTTTCGCCTTTCACGATGCCTTTTTCGATGCCTCTGTTTTCCACTTTATCAAGCACATCACACATATTGCGTGGGCCTCCTTTCCAGCGTCAAAGTCACTGCGTGTCCAAAAGATAAGGTCTCAACATCTCAACCAGTTCGTAAACTTTCGTTCCGGGTGCTGACTCAGAGGGCTTCCGTCCTTCATTTTGCTTGTCCAATCGCTTTGCATTGGCAATCGCAATGTCCATGTAAGGTCGCAGCACTTCATACATATCCGGGCGGTTCTTCTCGTAACTCCCTGCACCAATGTTTTTCAGCCAATCGCTCAGCTTCGGCCAGTAACGAGATCTGTCAATATCAGTATCCATATACATAAAATGCAGCAAATACCACAGTTCTACGCACTGGTTCGACCATACAGCATGGTAAATCGTCTCACTTTGTGCATTGTATTCTTCGCACAGCTGTGCTACCATGTCGATATTTTCTGCCGGAAAATCATCTGTGTCATAGACAATCCAGATGTGCTTAAACACAATGCCGTTATTCTGAACGTATTGACGAACTTTCATCAACAAATTCACCGTATTATCGCCAATGCCCTCTACCTTTAGCTGGATTCTATCACGGTACTTAGCATTGATGATTTTCTGAATTGCGCCAAAATACTGCGGCTCGGTTTCTGTACCTTCAGATGCAATCAAGTGGTATTCCGGCTGAATCATCCTCGCTTTATCACGGCGATTCTTCATCCAGCTTTTTCCAAGGTCACTCTTTTTCGGAGGTTTCAGACTCATGCCCAATCCCTCCCTGTCAGCATATTAGAAAGGTAGGGGTCTGCACCATATCGGCCTTCCAGATACTGCTTGTCAAAGGCCGCTGTGCTCTTGACGCGAGTATTGTCCTCCTGTCGGAATTCGTAAAGCGAATAAATCTCGCTCTCATGATTGTCATTCATTGCGGCAAACCAAATTTCATCACGACGGAAAACTGTATTCTTCATCGTAGTCAGGTCGTGAGAACTGAATAGCAGTTGTGCGCCCTTCTTGTTCAGTTCCGGGTTCTTGAACATCTGAATCACATACCGGAGCAGCTTCGGATGCAGCTTGGCATCCAATTCGTCCACAACCACTGTGCGGCCTTCCTGCAATGCTACCATCAGAACCGGCAAGGCTGCAATCATTTTCTTGGTTCCATCCGACTCCGCTTCAAAGGGAAGCTCGTAGACCTTGCCGTTGATTGTTCTCTGCGTAAACAGGTGCTTGCTATCCTCATCATAACGATAGCCAGACAAATCAATGCCTACATCATTCAGCGCATGAATCAGTCTTTCCTTGGTTGCTTCATTCTTGGACACCAGCACAATGTTTTCTGCTCTGGGGTTCGCGTAGCTCTGCGTAATACAGGATTCAAACCAATTCTGCACTTCTGCAATCACAGGAATATTATAATTGATTGCCAAAAAAGAAAGGTACGGCATCTTCGGATTGACATCCAGATTGATGCTCGCCTTACTGATGCTCGCGCCCAATTCAATCTTCTGACCGTCTCGCTCAAAAATCAGGCCCGTCTTCTTGCCACCAAGTGTGCGCCACAGCAGAGACTCAAAAACAATTTCTTCCTTGAGAGAAATATAATACTGGTACTCCTTCTCGCCTACACGGAAAAACACCTGAAAAATCGTAGGCTCATTTACAGAGTTTTCATCCAGCATAAAAGGAGCCACACTGCTGCCCTGCTGGAAGATCATAGGCTGTCGATTCTTCTCCAGCGCATGGATTGGCTTTACGACAAGGTTAATCAGGCAAAAGAATGCCTGAAGCAGATTTGTCTTACCGCCACCATTAGGGCCATAGACCGCGCTGACCGGAAGCAAATCTTCCGCTTTCTCCTGCCGAATCAAGGCATCCTGAAACTCCGGAATTGCCATTGCACGGAAATCAAATGTTGTTTCATCCTTATAAGACTTAAAATTCTGAAAAGAAAATTGGCAAAGCATTCTTTCAACTCCTTCCTGTTATTAGTATACCTCATTTTCAATTTTTATTCCAGCATTTTAGAAAATTTCGTTCTTATATAAGTTTTATAGAGCGAAACCGAAGAGTAAAAAGTTTTCATTTATACAAAAAACGGAGCTTCCCGCAGCATTTTATCTGCGCAAAAGCTCCGCCTTATGGTCGCTTATGATTATTCTTTTAGTAGAACTGAATTTCGGCGCCGCTTTCCTCTGCAATCTGAATCACTTCATCCATGCATTGGCCCGCTTCTTCCTCTGTATCGGGGTCGTATGCATAAATATCATTCATCTGCGGGCCAAACGCCGCACCATCCGCAATTACCAGAACCTTCTCGGATTTCATTGGGAAGATTTTTTGTTTGATATTATCTTTGCCCGCCGCAGGGATACAGTCAATTCCGTATTTCTCGCCGACTTTTGTAAACAGCTGATACCCGGAATTTGCATCTTCTGTCAACAGCTTTTCGACACCTTCCAGCTGCACATTGCTGGCTGTCAGTGAGTCATAGACCGGGTATGCCTTGTTATAAGTCCGTTTGAAGCGGCTGGTGGTCTTTTTCAGTTCCAGAATGGCGTTTACGCTGTACGGCAGAGTGCTCAAATCTTCTCTTGTGACCAGCACATAGTAGTTGTCTGAATGCTGAATCGCACGGGCAAAGTCCAAACTCGAAACAAAGGTACTGCCTTCATCCACAAACACAATGCTGTCATGGGTCGCATTCAACTGCAACTCCCAGTTAACACCCGACAGCACCCGCACGGTTTATCACAGCTCACTGTTACGCCGCTCTGTCTGCCATAGGTCTCGTATGCTTGCAGCATCTCCACCAGCGTTGTTTTTCCGGTGGCGCTGTCCCCTCGCAGAATCGTGATGTTCCGTTCCAGTTCGATTGTGAAAACGACCCGTCCGCTTCGGACTTCGATTCTGATCGGACGAAAACCATCCAAAATGTCGAAACTGGATTTATTGCAGCCTGTAATGATTTTTCCATTCGGCATAATGAATTTGAAGGGCAGAGATCGAAAATACGCTGCCTTTGATCAAATCGCCCTATAAGAAATCCCAAAAAGCAGTTTATTATCATCCTATTAGATATCGATCTATGGATAACAGTGTCATAAATCACCAGATAGAATGCTATGCGTTTTTTATAGTAGTTGTTCCTCCTGATCAATTTCTATTTGATTCATAACATCCTGATAAATCACAAAAAGAGGTGTTTTTATGACAATGGCAAAGAAGCTCCCACTTTTAGCACCTTCCATTCATACGTTTGAAGTGAATGAACGTATACCGATTGCGAAGCAAAGCGCACTATATTTTATGGCAATTCAAAAAAATGGTATCCGCTGGAAAATACTATCGGATTCCGTATCATGGCTCCTCGAAAAAAGGCTACTCTTATAAAAGAAAAGATGGTGGTTTGAACATCACATTGGCAGATTATCCAGATTTTAAGAAGCGATACATAACGTTATCTGGTGTGAACCTCGCTCGAATCGCAGGTGATCCATCTCGTTTAAGTTTAACAGATTTATCGCCAGAAGGTTTGGCCATGCAAGAGCAGGCATTTCTGGATGAATTGGAGCAGCTTGGACTCCTTGAAATTGAGGATTCTGTTAAATGGAAAATGCACCGGTTGGATATTACACAAGACTTCTATGTGAAATGCGATCCCTCGCTGATGGTAAAAATCATTCGTTATTCAGGAAGCGTTGACCCGTACAGGAAAGGTCGCGCACTGCACTATAACCAGCACAATGAGATCCGAAGCTGTAAATTTGAAAAAAACGTGGTACGATTTTGCACTCTATGACAAGCATCAGCAGCTCTTGAATTGCGAAAAGGAGAGCTATCCGATTTCTCCAGACGATTTGGAGCGCTCAAAAAATCTGGTTCGATATGAAATACAATTAAAGCGCCCCAGTCTGAAAGAATTTGAACACGATAAGTTGGAATCGAAATCTTCAAAGTTCCAGTTTGGAAATCATGCGCTGTTTCATTATTTTGATAAAATCAGTGATGATATTCCGCTCTTTCTATATCGGTATGCCGTCGATTATTTTGGCAAGCATTCGTGGTATAACGTTCCAACTGCCCTGAAAGCCGTACAAATAAGCAACCTTGATGACGATACCAAAGAACTTGTCAGTGCGTATATCGAAGCGCAGGATGAGCCGGAACCGACCGATAAGATATTCATCATGCATTTTGTATAAGTTCGTTTTATTGCCTTCTTCCCGAATTTCAAAATCTAGTTCTTCTAGTTGCAAGGCAATTCTCTCATCCAAAAGTTTTACTATATCATTCGTACAATTGACACTACATTCTCTTCGTATTATAGCTATCTCATCTTCCAACGACGTTGGTATCACTGATTTTTTCTCTGCTATCATCCAATACTCCTGCTTCTACAGCTTGTAGCCAAACATTTATTATGCATTTCTTCCAACAACATCCTACTATTAAGTCAAACCATTCTTCATCAAATTCATCCCCTGCCATTTTCTTCCGATCTTCTATATATGCCCACGTCAGATTTAATGATTCTAATGCATCTTTGGTTTTGGCTAATTCTCCTTCAAATAATTCCTTCCATCGCCTTTCAACAGTTTTTTGTTTTATTCCTATTGCAGGGTTCTCAATCAATGAATCAAAGCCGTCTCTAATCAAATTTTTCAGCCATTCACTTGCTTCATAATTCCTTTCGTTCTTTATTAACCACAAAATATCGTCATTGTCGGCTCTATCTTCATTGCACCAAAGCAAATACATAAAAAAATTCCGCATTTGCTGAAGTCACATAAAATCGTCCTTTTGATTGACTTTTTTGTCTGAGCAGCTCATGTGCATTGATACTTTTCGATTTCATTGGAATTGATCCAACGACTGTGTCAATTGCATAATAAAGACGCTTTCGAAGCGATCTCATAAATTCCGTTTCATCTGTTTCTTCTAATACACCTCGATTGTCTAGATAATTCATTACCATTTTGCGTGTTATTAATTTACTTTTTTCTCCACTTTTACCTACTATTTTTCTGGATTTTTCATCAGAAATATCATAATCATCCACAATCCACTGTAATATTGCTTGGTCAAGTGATATATCGTTCCTTGAACTACTTTTTTTCTTTCCTTTATTTTCCATAATCTTTCTTCTACAATCTGCAAAAAACAAAACCCTCCCCGGCAAAACCATTCAGTTTCACCGGGGAGGGTTTTATCATACGCTTATCTTCCCATGTTTTGCAGGATTAGTGCATCTTCATGCAACAATCTTACTTTTCTGGGATTTTTTGATAGCAGCCTGAGCAGCAGCCAGACGTGCGATAGGCACACGGAAGGGAGAGCAGCTGACGTAGTCCAGACCGACATTGTGGCAGAACTCCACGCTCGTGGGGTCGCGCCGTGCTCGCCGCAGATGCCCAGACCCAGATCGGGACGGGTCTCGCGGCCGTCGTGGGCAGCCATCTTGACCAGCTTGCCAACGCCGATCTGATCCAGATGCTGGAACGGATCGCTCTCGTAGATCTTGTTCTCGTAGTATGCGCCCAGGAACTTGGCGGCATCATCACGGCTGAAGCCGAAGGTCATCTGGGTCAGGTCGTTGGTGCCGAAGCTGAAGAACTCGGCTTCCTTGGCGATCTCGCCGGCAGTCAGGGCTGCACGGGGGATCTCGATCATGGTACCGACCTGATACTTCATATCAACGCCTGCAGCAGCGATCAGTTCGTCTGCGACCTTGACCACAACGTCCTTGACGAACTTCAGCTCCTTGACCTCGCCAACCAGCGGGATCATGATGTGCGGGGTGATCACATGGCCGGTCTCAGCAGAGACGTTCAGAGCAGCCTTGATCACAGCGCGGGTCTGCATCGCAGCGATCTCAGGGTAGGTAACAGCCAGACGGCAGCCACGGTGACCCATCATGGGGTTGAACTCGTGCAGAGAAGTAACCACGTTCTTCAGGTCATCAAAGGTCATGCCCATATCGGCAGCCAGCTCCTTGATGTCCTCGTCCTTGGTGGGCAGGAACTCGTGCAGAGGCGGATCCAGATAGCGAATGGTCATCGGGCGCTCACCCATGATGCGGTACATGGCCTCGAAGTCACCCTGCTGGAACGGCTCGACCTTGGCCAGAGCAGCTTCGCGCTCTTCCACGGTACGTGCGCAGATCATCTCACGCACAGCCTTGATGCGATCCTCTGCGAAGAACATGTGCTCGGTACGGCACAGGCCGATGCCCTCAGCACCCAGATCCACTGCCTGCTGTGCGTCGCGCGGGTTATCAGCGTTGGTCATGACCAGCAGCTGACGAGCAGCGTCTGCCCAGCCCATGAAGCGGTTGAAGTTCTTATTGCCGGTAGCGGCCACGGTAGCGACCTGCTCGCCGTAGATGTTGCCGGTAGAGCCGTCGATGGAGATCCAGTCACCCTCGGCGAACTTGTGGCCATTGATCTCGAAGGTCTTTGCTTCCTCGTCGATCTTGACCTCGTTGTCATTGCCGCAGCCGGAGACACAGCAGGTGCCCATACCACGGGCAACAACGGCTGCGTGGCTGGTCATGCCGCCGCGGACGGTCAGGATGCCCTGAGAGACCTGCATGCCCACGATATCCTCGGGGCTGGTCTCCAGACGGACCAGAACGACCTTCTTCATCTTGCCGGACTTGACCATCTCCTCTGCCTCTTCAGCAGTAAAGACGATCTGGCCACAGGCAGAACCGGGAGAAGCTGCCAGACCCTTGCCGACGACCTCGGCGGCCTTCAGGGCAGCGGCGTCGAACTGGGGATGCAGCAGGGTATCCAGCTGCTTGGGCTCCACGCGCAGGACAGCTTCCTGCTCGGTGATCATGCCCTCGTCCACCAGATCACATGCGATCTGCAGAGCAGCCTGAGCGGTACGCTTGCCGTTACGGGTCTGCAGCATGTACAGATGGCCGTCCTCGATGGTGAACTCCATATCCTGCATATCGCGGAAGTAGTTCTCCAGACGGGTAGCGATCTCGACAAACTGATCGTACACCTCAGGCATCTGATCCTTCAGGTGGCTGATGGGAGAAGGAGTGCGCACGCCGGCCACAACGTCCTCGCCCTGTGCATTGATCAGGTACTCGCCCATCAGCTTCTTAGCGCCGGTGGCGGGGTCACGGGTGAATGCAACGCCGGTGCCGGAGCGGTCGCCGGAGTTGCCGAATGCCATCTGCTGCACGTTGACAGCGGTGCCCCACTCGTAGGGGATCTCGTTCATCTTACGATAGACATTTGCGCGGGGGTTGTCCCAGCTGCGGAAGACGGCCTTGACAGCCTCGATCAGCTGATCACGGGGATCCTGCGGGAAGGGACGGCCTTCGTTCTCCTCGTAGATCTTCTTGAAGGTGCCGACCAGTTCCTTCAGGTCATCAGCAGTCAGGTCAACGTCGTTCTTGACGCCCTTGGCTTCCTTCATCTTGTCGATCTCGACCTCGAACAGGCTCTTCGGGACCATCATAACGACGTCCGCGAACATCTGCACAAAGCGGCGGTAGCAGTCGTATGCAAAACGGGCGTTGCCGGTCTTCTTTGCCAGACCTTCAACAGCCTCGTCGTTCAGGCCCAGGTTCAGGATGGTGTCCATCATGCCGGGCATGGACTGACGTGCGCCGGAACGGACGGAGACCAGCAGGGGGTTCTGGTTATCGCCGAACTTCTTGCCGGTGATCTCTTCCAGACCCTTGAGGTGCTCAAAGATATCAGCAGTGATCTCGTCATTGATCTGACGGCCGTCTGCATAATACTGGGTGCAGGCGTCGGTGGTGATGGTGAAACCCTGCGGCACCGGCATACCGGCTGCGGTCATTTCTGCCAGACCAGCACCCTTGCCGCCCAGAGTATTCTTCATGGTGACTTTGTCGCCGCCGAAAGCATCATTGCCTTCGCTGAAGTAGTACAGATACTTTTTGCTCATGCGTTGTTTACCTCCCATTCGTGACTGCAGCACAGCCGCACCGCAGTCTCATCGTTTGCCTTGTCTTAAAAACTCGACCGATGAACATTGTTTGTGAATGCTAAACTATTATACCAGAAAATCCATTCCTTTCCACCATGCAAAATCCCGAATTTGTCTGTTATTTTTTATGCAAATCCCTTGAAATTTGCCAAGTTTTAAGGTAGTATAGAATGGGAGAAAGTTCGAGAGGTTTTTCGTTTTCTGATGCGGATTATCCGTCTGTTGGATACAACTTTCTATCCCTATAATTTCAGCTTTTCTTTTTTGTCGGCGCAAAGCTTCTGTTGTATCCATCTTTGGATATGGATGCATCATTTTTCCGGGTCGGGCCTTATCATCCACCCGCCGGGAGCCGCCGTGCCGGAAGGGAGATCTATCGTATGGAAAATTCTGTTTCTTCTGCTGCGCTGAATGCAGCGCGTGAGCAGCTGGATGCCGCCGAAGCCGCCCGCGAGGTCATTCTGCTGCAGCACATCGCAAACGGCGTGATCATCGACAGCCGCACCGTGCAGATCGCACCGGACGTGGTCATCGCCCCGGGTGCCGTCATTCTGGCCGGTACCATCCTGCGCGGCAGAACGGTCATCGGTGCGGGCTGCATCATCGGCCCCAACACCCTCATTGAGGACAGCATCGTAGACGAGGGCAGCACCGTCAACGCCAGTCAGGTATACAGCAGCCACATCGGCCCTCACAACAACATCGGCCCCTTCACCCATGTGCGGGTGAACACCGTCACCGACTACGGCGTGCATCTGGGTGCATACGTGGAGACCAAGAACTCCAACTTTGCCCGGGGCAACACGGTGAGCCACCTGACCTATATCGGCGACAGCGATGTGGGCAAGTACTGCAACTTCGGCTGCGGCACCGTCACCTGCAACTACGACGGCAAGGATAAGTTCCGCACCCAGATCGGCGATTACTGCTTCATCGGCTGCAACACGAACCTTGTAGCCCCCGTGAAGGTGGGCGATGGTGCCTACACCGCCGCCGGCAGCACCATCACCAAGGACGTGCCCGCACAGGCGCTGGGCATCGCCCGTGACCGCCAGACCAATCTGGAGGGCTGGGCAGAGCCCAAGATGGAAGCCTACATTGCCAAAAAAGAAGCTGGAAGACGAGCAGAGCAAGTAAGCTGTCCGTTTTTCGCGTACAGACCGCTGCACAGGATGGCCCTGCGCGGCGGTTTTTGTTTGCAGGTGCATCTTTTTCGCTTATAATGTATATCTTTTTGCACGCGCGTATGTTATACTTAGGACTTGCATCGGACAATTTATCACAAAAAGGAAAATATAACACTCATGAATACAAATGACATCTGGCTGATCGCCGGTCTTGGCAACCCGGAAACAAAATACGACGGCACCCGCCACAATGCGGGCTATGCCGCGCTGGACTATCTGGCCGACAAGTGGGGCATTTCGGTCAGCAAAACCAAATTTGAAGGCCTGTGGGGTCAGGGCGAAGTGGACGGCCACAAGGTGGTGCTGCTCAAGCCCCTGACCTACATGAACCTTTCGGGCGACTCCATCGCCCCCACGGCGGGCTTTTTCAAGATCCCTGCCGACCACGTCATCGTTCTGTGCGACGATATCACCCAGAACCCCGGCAAGCTGCGCATCCGGCCCTCCGGCTCCGCAGGCGGACATAACGGCCTGAAGAGCATCATCGCCCGCTTGGGCGGGGAGAACTTTCCCCGCATCCGCATCGGCGTGGGTGCCAAGCCCCACCCGGACTACGACCTTGCCGCGTGGGTGCTGGGCAAGTTCCCGGCAGAGGATGCCAAGGCTCTGAGCGGCCGCTACCCCGACCTTGAGGCCGCCGCAAAGCTCATCATGGACGGCAAGCTGAGTCTGGCACAGAGCAAATATAACGGGTAAGAGCCCCATTTAAAACGCCCTCCGCTTGCGCTCTGGGCATTTTCAGCGGAATTTTATTTTTATTGTTTGTGTTTGTCGCGGCCTGCGGGCCGCTCCAAACACATTTTCACCGAGTGGGGCAGCACTGGCAAGCTGCATTTATGTTCTTTGATGCATTTTGAGGTCACGCCCCCTCTCGTGAAAAAGCAGCAGAGAAAAGCCCGCAGGCTTTTCTCTGCTGCAAATAAAAAATAATCATTCCTCTGCCATTGCCAAAGCGCAACAGCGACGACCGCCGCCAGTGGCGGAAACAGGGAGGAGTTGTTGGGGCAGCGGCCAGCAAGATGCGAGCGCCGCTCAAGGCGTGAAGCAGATGCTGGGTGCCGCAACCCGTCTGCGGCGGCAATTTCAAATCGTCATCCCAGTAGGAAAGGAGGTTTTTCCATGTACGAAGCCTTACTCAAGGCCACACCGGAATATCAGAAGATCGCGGCCAGCTTTGCAAAGCCTGGTCCTGCCGCGCTGTTCGGTCTGCCGCCCGCAGGCCGTGCCCTGCTGTACGCCGCGCTGCAAAAAAGACCTTTGCCGGGTGCTGTGCATCGTGACCCCCGGCGAGGCCGAGGCCACCCACTTTGCGGACGACCTCAAGGCACTGGGGCTTGCCGCTGCGGTGTTCCCGCCCCGGGACTTTATGCTGCGCCCAGTGGAGGGCGCGGGCCGCGAGTACGAGTACCGCCGCCTTTCGGTGCTGGGTTCCCTCGCAGGCGGGCGGCTGAACGCGGTCTGCGTGCCCGCCGAAGCGCTGTTGCAGTACACCGTGCCCCGGGATGAATTTTTAAAGAACACTCTTACCCTCAAACCCGGCATGGTGTACAACCGTGAGGGGCTTGTGGCCCGGCTGTTCGCCGCCGGGTATGTGCGGCGCAGTCAGGTGGACGGCCCAGGACAGTTCAGTGTGCGCGGCGATATCGTGGATATCTATGCGCCGGATATGCGCCAGCCTGCCCGCGTGGAGTACTGGGACGACGAGATCGATTCCATTTCCTCCTTCGACCTGCTCACCCAGCGGCGGGACAGCGCACTGGAAAAGATCTATCTTTCCCCTGCCCGCGAGGTGCTGTTCGGCGATACCGCCGAGACTGCCGAGGCCCTGCGTGCCGCCATCAAAAAGGCACGCGGTCGGCACCGCACCGCACTGGAAAAGGCCACGGAAGCCGACCTTGCTCAGCTGGACTCCGGCCTGATGCCGGAAGCCATGGATAAATACTACGGCCTGCGCTATCCGAGCCCGGCCACCCTGCTGGATCATCTGGACACACCGCTGTTCATTCTGGACGAGGTGGGCGGCATCCGGGATGCCCAGAAGGCCACCGAGTTCCGTCGCAGCGAAGAGCTGACCGGCCTGTTGGAAGAGGGTGTGCTCTGTCCCGGGCTGGATGTACTCTACCAGACCATGGACGACCTTGCCGCTGCCGCCCAGAAGCAGAGCACCCTGCTGTGCGAGAACTTCCTGCGCGGCATGAACGAATTTAAGCTGAAAGACCTCATCAACGCCGAGGCCTTTGCCGCCCCCAACTGGAACGGCGACCTTGTCTCCCTGCGAGAAGACCTTGACCCGCTCATTGCGCAGGGCTATGCCGTCACCTTGTTCTCCGGCACGCCCAAGGGTGCCGCCGCCCTCACCCGCGACCTTGCCGACAAGGGCTACTCCGTGAGCATGAGCCGGGATGTGCGGCCCACAAAAGGCATCGTACAGGTGCTGCCGGGTCATCTGACCGCCGGGTGCACCTTCCCGTTTGCCCATGCGGCGGTGCTGTCCAGCCGCAGGCACGGTCTGGAGGAAGAGACCGCCGCCGAGACCAAAAAGCGCAAAAAGAACAAGAACGCCCTTTCCAGCCTTTCGGACATCAAGCCCGGGGACTATGTGGTGCACCAGAGCCACGGCATTGGCATGTATGCGGGCATCCAGCGGCTGGAAGTGCAGGGTGCCACGAAAGATTACCTGAAGGTGCAGTACTCCGGCTCGGATGTGCTGTATGTTCCGGTGACCCAGCTGGACCTGCTGAGCCGCTACACCGCCCCCGGCGACGAGGAAAAGGTAAAGCTGGCAAAGCTGGGCGGTGCCGAGTGGCAGCGTACCCGCGCCAAGGTAAAAAAAGCCACCGAGGAGATGGCGCAGGAACTGATCGAGCTCTACGCCCGCCGCCGCCAGGCACCGGCTACGCCTTCCCGCCGGACGGCGACTGGCAGCGGGACTTTGAGACCCGCTTTGACTACGACGAGACCGACGACCAGCTGAACGCCACCGCCGAGATCAAGCAGGACATGGAAAAGGGCTGGCCCATGGACCGCCTGCTGTGCGGCGACGTGGGCGTGGGCAAGACCGAAGTGGCCCTGCGCGCCGCCTTCAAGTGCGTGATGGGCGGCAAGCAGTGCGCCATCCTTGCCCCCACCACCCTGCTGGCGTGGCAGCACTACAACACCATCCTCTCCCGCATGGAAGCTTTTCCCGTAAAGGTGGAGATGATGTCCCGCTTCCGCACCGCAAAACAGCAGAAGGAGACCCTCCGGGGCCTGCAGTCGGGCAGTGTGGACATCGTGGTGGGCACCCACCGGCTGCTGTCCAAGGACGTGAAGTTCCATGACCTTGGCCTTGTCATCATCGATGAGGAGCAGCGCTTCGGTGTGAAGCACAAGGAAAAGCTCAAGGAGAACTTCATCGGGGTGGACATGCTCACCCTTTCGGCTACCCCCATCCCCCGCACGCTGAACATGGCCATGAGCGGCATCCGGGACCTTTCCACCATCGAGCAGCCGCCCATCGAGCGGCAGCCCGTGGAGACCTTTGTGCTGGAATACAACGACGTGATCCTTGCCGAAGCCATGAAGAAGGAGCTTGCCCGGGGCGGGCAGGTGTACTACCTGCACAACCGGGTGGACAACATCGAAGCCTGCGCCGCCCATGTGAGCAAGCTGGTGCCCGGCGCACGCATCGGCATTGCCCACGGCAAGATGACCGAGGAAGAGCTGAACCCCGTGTGGCAGCATCTGCTGAACGGCGAGATCGATATTCTGGTGTGCACCACCCTCATCGAGACCGGCATCGACGTGCGCAACTGCAACACCCTCATCATCGAGGATGCCGACCGCATGGGCCTTGCCCAGCTGTACCAGATCAGAGGCCGGGTGGGCCGCTCCGGCCGCAAGGCCTATGCCTACTTCACCTTCCGGCGAGACAAGACTCTGACCGATATCGCCCAGAAGCGGCTCTCCGCTATCCGGGAGTTCACGGCCTTCGGCTCCGGCTTCCGCATCGCCATGCGGGATCTGCAGATCCGGGGTGCGGGCAGTCTTCTGGGCCACAGCCAGCACGGCCACATGGAGGCCGTGGGCTACGACCTCTACGTGAAGATGCTGGGGCAGGCCATCGCCCGGGCCAAGGGCGAACCTGTCCGGCGGGACAAGAGCGAATGCCTTGTGGACCTGCGGGTGGATGCCTTCATCCCGGAGAAATATATCGCAGACGCCCGGGCCGCATTGAAGCTTATAAGCGCATTGCCGCCATCCAGACGGCAGAGGATGCCGCCGATGTGCTGGACGAGCTCATCGACCGCTACGGAGACCCGCCGCCCTCGGTGAGCGATCTGGTGAACGTGTCGCTGGTACGCGTGCAGGCCAGCACTGTGGGCGTGACCGAAGTGACCCAGAAAAAGGACACCCTCACCCTGCAGCTGGAAAGTCTGGAGCTGCCCATGATCCGGGGCCTGCTGGTGGCCTTCAATGGCCGCGTCACCGCCGGTGCAGGCAACCGGCCCTATCTCTCGGTCACCCTGCAGCCCGACGAAAAGCCGCTGGAGCTGCTGCAAAGCATCCTCAAGGCGATGGCAGAGATCCTTGCCTCCGCCGAGCAAAAATAAACATCATAGGAGCATTGCCATGAAAAAGAAACTTCTCGCGCTGATCTGCGCACTTGCACTGGTGTTCAGCCTTGTGGGCTGCACCATTTCCGCCCCGGACACCGTGGGCAGCATCGGTGATTTTGAGATCACCTCCGGCATGTATCTGCTGGCACAGTACGGTGCTTACCAGCAGGCCGCCCAGCTTGCCGGCACCGATCAGGACGCCACCGACGTAAAAGCCTTCCTGAAAGAGACCATCACCACCGACTCTGACAGCGGCGAGACCGCAGTTGTGAGCGACTATGTGGCCCAGAAAACGCAGGAAACGTTGGAAACGCTGGCCGCTGTGGATGCCCGCTTCAAGGCGCTGGGCGGTGAGCTGACTGCAGAGCAGCTTTCCACTGCCGACCGTTATGCCCAGCAGATGATGGACCAGTACGGCGACACCTACACCGCCAACGGCATTGGTCTGGAGACCGTCAAGGCATATGAACGTCTGCAGGTGGAGCACACCGCCCTGCTGGATATGGTCTACGGCCCGGACGGCGAGACCCCAGTGGAGGACGACGAGCTGACCAGCCATCTGGACGACAGCATGTATGAGATCTGCTACATCAGCATCCCGCTGTACAATACCAGCACCTATGCCTTTGCGGACGATGACCAGAAGGCCGAGATGCTCAAGCTGGCACAGGCCGCTGCCGACAGCGTCAATGCTGCAGGCGGCGAGACGGTCTCGGATCAGGTGAGTGCCCTGCATGAGGCCGCACAGAATGCCCTGCCGGACATCTACGCTGTGCTGGACGGCGAAACTTCCGACGACAGCGCCAGCGTCCAGACCGAGCTGCTGACCGAGAGTGATGTTGCTTCGGCCTTTACGCAGGATGGCGCAGCCGATGCTCTGCGCAGCCTTTCCTACGGCGAAGCCGCTGCCGTGCAGATCAACAGCCACACCCTGCTCCTGATGGTGCGTGTAGACCCGCTGAGCGTTTCTTCGCTGGACGACCTGCGCAGCCAGATCCTGAGCGATATGAAGGGCGGCGAGCTGGACGACGCACTGGCCGCAGGCGGTGCAGAGCTGGCACACGATCTGGACAGCTCTGCCATGAACAAGCTGCCCGCCAAAAAGATCGTGAACAACAGCGCCAACAGCTGAGAGTTGCTGTAACATAAAAACTCCCTCAGGTCTCTCTGCGCGGACTGGCCGTGGACC
>ENA-OQAJ01000050-OQAJ01000050.1-human-gut-metagenome-genome-assembly--contig:-NODE-50-length-30426-cov-3.501766_pt1 | contig 30426 bp, 36 predicted proteins | sample MGYA00242736_ERZ504529 | MGnify/ENA primary metagenome ERZ504529 (study PRJEB26092, sample SAMD00036275) | human gut metagenome | host: Homo sapiens | study: EMG produced TPA metagenomics assembly of...
CAAAACCAGCCGCGTTTCCCAGAAAACCAGAGACAAGGTCAATGCGATCATAGAAGAATACGGATATGTTCCCAACCTGAATGCCCGGAGCTTATCCAATAAAAAAATCCCATATCATCGGCATCATCATTTCCCTCGATGAAAAAGATGTGCTCCTGGGAACCAACTATTTTGAGAATCCTTATGTCAGCACCATGATCGGTGCTATCGAAAAAGAACTGCAGAAGAATGAATATTTCACCATGATCCGCTCTGTATCAAAAAATGCGGATGATCATTTCCCTTCTTCGAAGAACTGGAATGTAGACGGAATCATCATTCTTTATCCTGCCGCCGGCGAATACATGGCAAAGCTGATGGATTCCGCCACCTGCCCCATCGCCACCTTTGACTGCGAGCTGGAGCATCCCAATCTCATCAATATTACCTCCAATGATGAAAAAGGCATGTATCTTTCCACAAAATATATGATCAATCACGGTCATTCCGCCATTGCCTTTGTGGCCGATTACAAAATCAGCCACGTTCTTGCCAACCGTTTCAATGGCTATAAACGGGCGCTGGAGGAGAACCATATTACTTTTAACCCGGATTACGTTTATGAGTACTCTCCTTCCTATGAGGGCGGTATCCAGGCCGGCCGTGAGATCGCATCCAACAGCTCTCCAGTTACCGCAGCGGTAACTACAGCGGATATCTGTGCCATCGGAATTATGGAGGGTGCACGCCTGGGCGGTTACCGCATTCCTGTGGATCTCTCTGTGATCGGATATGATAACCTGGCACTGTGCCAGTACACCCTTCCCAAGCTGACCTCCGTCTCACAGAACATCCCCCGGAAGGCACTACTTGCCACCAGTCTTCTCCTGGAAAAGATCCGCACCGGCTCTGTCAGCTCCTCCTGCCAGTCAGCCCTGGATGTTGAGATCGTGGACCGGCAGTCGGTGATCTCGTTGTATTAAGAGTCAAAAATCCCCCTGGGAATGTCTTTTGGCGGACATTTTCCAGAGGGATTTTATTATGAACGATTTTTTCAATTTTTCAGATGGTCGTTCGCATTACGCTTCGCTTTTATTTCTTTTCGAACCCCTTGGCAACCTCTTTCAGAAGTTCGCGGATCTTCAGATGCTGCGGACATGCCTTCTCGCATTTTCCACACTCCACACAGTCGGATGCTTTTCCGTGGTCTACGGTATGCACGTTGTTGTAGTAATAATCTGCATTCCAGTCATGATAGATCTGTTTGGTGTTCATGCAGGCAAAGAGATCCGGGATGGAGATGTGTTTCGGGCAGCCGTCGATGCAGTATCTGCAGGCTGTACATGGAATCAGGTTTTTGCTGTGGATGATATCGCAGACTTTCTTTACTGCTGCATGCTCTTCCTCTGTCAGCGGTTTGAAGTCTTTCATGAAGCTTAAGTTATCCTTCATCTGCTCCAGGGTACTCATACCGGAAAGAACCATCTCAATTCCCTCGAATCCGGCCGCAAAACGGATGGCATAGCTTGCAGGACTTCCGCCGTGAAGATCCTCAAGAACTTTTTTTTGCCTCCTCAGGAAGGTTACAAGGCTTCCGCCTTTTACAGGCTCCATAACAAGCACCGGCTTGTTGTGCTTACGACAGACTTAGTAGCATTTTTTACTCTGTACTGCCGGGTCCTCATAATCCAGATAGTTAAACTGGATCTGAACCACTTCGATCTGCGGATACTCGGTAAGGATCGCATCCAGAACTTCTGCTCTGTCGTGGAAGGAAATTCCCACATGTTTTATTTTTCCTTCTTCTTTCAGTGCAAAAGCAGTCTCGTATGCATGGCGCTCTTTAAAGTATTTAAAGATCTCCGCACTCTGTGCATGCATCAGATAATAATCAAAATACTCTACTCCACAGGCTTCCAGCTGCTGCTCAAAAAGCGGACGGATATCTTCCTCTTTCTTGAAATAGAAATTTGTCAGTTTATTGGTAAGAATAAACTCATCTCTTTTATGTCTGTCAGCGAGGCATGTCTTAATAGCTTTCTCACTTTTTCCCTCAAGATAACCATGAGCAGTATCAAAGTAGTTAAACCCATTCTCCAGAAAATAATCTACCATCTGTTTGGTCTGCTCGATATCCACTTCATCACCATTCATTGGAAGTCTCATGTAACCAAAAAACAAAAATGTTTTTTTTGCTCCATCCAGCATTGTTGTATCCTCCTTTTTTTGATCTTACATTTTTCCGGATAAAAAAATTTCTCCGTCGCCCGGTATTTTACACGTTATAACATAATATCAGCGGCAGAAAATCTCCAGCCGCCGATATCCGTATCTATAGTATAAAGTATGAAGTTGACTTTAGGTCAAGTATTTTCAGAAAATCTCGCGTGTATTTCCAATTCCAATAAAAAGTCCCGGAACTGCTGCTGTTTCTGATCTGTTGTTTATATCAGAAATGCTGTTGCAGTTTCGGGATTTTCGGTTTGTTATGTCTTTAAACGCAAATAATATCCGGCTTTTTTTAACCGTTATATCTTGTAAAACCAAGGCTTTTCAGAGTAAGATTTACGTTTGACTGTAAAATTTTATTTACTGCATCAAATGTAATACTTGTGAATGTATTCGCCATACTCTGTCTGTCATCGCTTCCTGGTTTATTGGTTCTGGTATTATAAAATTTCAGATTAGAACCATTCCAGGTTGTTGCATCTAATGTTGAAACATATTTATTATTAAATTCCTCACAATAAACCTTTATCTGATCGATTTTTGTTCCTGTTATGTAAATATTTACTTTAGCAATATTATTTATATGACTGATATGAAGTTTAGAATCTGAGCTGGAATAAGTAATCGTTGTGGTAAATTTTGAACTGCTGGTACCAGAAACATAAGTAAGCTTACCACCATTACTCTTAACCGCATTGATCAGCTTCGCATAATTATTCTTAACTGTGGCACTTGCCTCATAAACCGGTTTCTCTTTTACCTTAACTGTGCAGGTGAAGGTACGTCCGCCAAGTTTGGCTGTGATCTTAGCTGTTCCCACTTTCTTTCCGCTAACTTTACCTGTGCTGCTGACTGTAGCAACCTTGGTATTGCTGGAACTCCACTTAGGAGAAATCTTAGCTCCTGTAACCTTCAGTGTGTAAGAAGAACCTGCAAAAACAGATAATGTGCTCTTGCTCAGCTTCAGTGTGCTGATTCCGGCAACAGCGGAAAGACCTGTTTTGTTGTAGCTGCTCATGGTCTTCTTGTTCTTTGTGTAAGCTCTTACTGTGTAAGTATATTTATTTCCTACGCTGACCTTCGTATCGGAATAGGAAACCTTGCTGGCTCCTGCAATATCTTTCAGGTTTACCCATCTACCGCTGTTTGTCTTTCTCATAACACGGTAACCTGCCGCGCCTTTTACAGCACTCCATTTCACAGCTACGGTGCTCTTTCCTACAGCTTTAACGGATACCATCTTCGGTGTTCCGATGGTTGCCGCCTGTACCTCTGTTACAAATCCTGTTCCCGGGATTGCTGCCGGTGCTGCGGTAATGATCATCATTCCTGTCATAATACCGCATAATGCTTTTTTTAAATTTCGCATACGTTGTTCCTCCCATTTCTTTTCCGTACTTCTGTCAGATACAGCGAAAAATATGACAATTATCTCCCTGTTATGATCCGGAAAACATCTGCCTGACTGTGTCCTGACTGTTACAGTAACTTTATCATATTTATCCATATTTATCAACAATAACAGCCAGTAAAAATCCCTTCAACTCTGTCTTACAGCCCATCCCTGTACACACTGTTGATCGTAGCCTGGGCATGTTCCAGCTCTTTCTTCTGGATGATTGCCTCCCGGTCGCTTAAGATCGCCAGCATTTCATCGATCACATCATCCACTCTTGGACTTGTCACCCGGTATAAATATCCCAGCATCCGGGTGGCTGTGTAATCAGTATTCATATGTTTATAGGCGATCTCCCGGCATAACTCATCGGGATAGCCTTTATCCTGAAGCGCTCTGTAAAGCTCATCTGTTCTTGTATCTGCCATATATGCCTGTCATTCCTCTCTTATTTTTTATCATTCCTTTTTGATCATCCACTCACTGATCCTTACCGGCTTTTTTCATTGCCCGGATTCCCCAGATCACGATTCCAAAGCATCCGCCGATGAGGATCCATACCGGCCACATGGGGGCCGGGCTTAAATTCCCGCTTATTCCGGCATACAGACAGACCGCAACCCCTGTAAGCTTCAACATGGACATCATTTTTATTCCGATCTCGTACAGCTGTTCTTTATTTTCCTCTGTTACTTCCACCGGAAAATTGCACCAGTCCTGTGGAATGTTTTCACAGAACATCATAGTCCCAGGATCAGAAGTGCCAGGATCGGTTCAAAAAATAAAAAGCCCCTCTTTCCATACCGGTTCGGTACCCCATGGAGGTCAAAATGGATCGGTACTCTCTCCGGAAGGCTGCTCCAGACAGCCTGCAGATATATGACATATGCAAAGATCATCAGGAAACAGATCACACTGGTAATGGTCCTCAGCTTTTTTGCAGACATTCGACACACTCCTTTCATCGCAGGATAAATCCATCATTCTCTTTCCTGTATTTTACACACAAATCATCAGTTTGTAAAAGTATTTTGCCAAAAATCCCCTCACAGAGCGCTATCTGTGAGCACTAACAATTGCACACAAAATTTATATATGATAAAATGGACATGTTGTCTAAAACATATTTTAAGAAAGGGAAAGGAATATGTTAGAAAAACTTTTCAAGCTGTCCGCAAACAAAACGGACGCCAAAACAGAGGTTCTGGCAGGTATCACCACCTTCATGACAATGGCGTATATCCTGGCAGTTAACCCGAACATCCTGTCTGCGACCGGCATGGATTCCGGAGCTGTATTCACAGCTACCGCACTGGCAGCCTTCCTTGGAACGCTGCTGATGGCGATCTTCGCCAACTACCCGTTCGCACTGGCACCAGGAATGGGACTGAACGCATACTTTGCCTACACTGTTGTTATCGGCATGGGATACAGCTGGCAGTATGCACTGACTGCAGTTTTTGCAGAAGGTATCGTATTTATCATTCTCTCACTTACCAATGTACGTGAAGCGATCTTCAATGCGATCCCTCTGAATCTGAAATCCGCAGTCAGCGTTGGTATCGGTCTTTTCATCGCATTTGTCGGATTACAGAACGCCAACATCGTAATCGGCGGTTCCACACTGCTGCAGCTTTTTTCCGTTGACGGATATAACGCAGCCAAGGGCGTGGAGGCTTCCTTCAACAACGTTGGAATCACAGTTATCCTGGCTCTGATCGGTATCATCGTAACAGGAATCCTTGTTGTTAAGAATGTAAAGGGAAATATCCTCTGGGGTATCCTGATCACATGGGGACTTGGAATTATCTGTCAGTTCGCCGGACTTTATGTTCCGAATCCGGAGATTGGTTTCTACAACCTGCTTCCGGATTTCAGCAACGGACTTTCCATCCCGAGTCTTTCTCCGATCTTTGCAAAACTGCAGTTTGACGGAGTTTTCTCACTGGATTTCCTTGTTATCCTGTTTGCGTTTTTATTTGTAGATCTTTTTGATACTCTTGGAACTCTTGTTGGTGTATCTTCCAAAGCCGGCATGCTAGACGAAGAAGGCAAGCTCCCGAATATCAAGGGCGCTCTTCTTGCAGATGCAGTTGCCACAACTGCCGGTGCTGTTCTTGGTACATCCACAACTACAACTTTCGTAGAAAGTGCTTCCGGTGTATCTGAAGGCGGAAGAACCGGACTTACCGCAGTGACAACCGCTATTTTATTCGGTCTGTCCCTGTTCCTGTCCCCGATCTTCCTGGCAATCCCGTCCTTTGCCACAGCTCCGGCACTGATCATCGTTGGTCTGTACATGCTCAGCAACGTCATCAGCATTGACTTCAGCGACATGTCCGAAGCGATCCCATGTTATGTATGTATCATCGCAATGCCGTTCTTCTACAGCATTTCCGAAGGTATCTCCATGGGAGTTATCACATACGTAGCAATCAACCTGATCACAGGTAAGGCAAAAGAAAAGAAGATCAGCGCTCTGATGTATGTACTTGCAGTGCTGTTTATCCTGAAATATATCTTTCTAGTAAATATGGCAAAAATTCCCGGGCGTTTTGTCCCGGGAGTTTTTTTATTTCAGCAAAATATTTTATTTCTTCGGCTGATACCGCATATTCGACACATTATAAACCGTGATAAACGCTTTCGGGTCTTCCTGGTTTATGAATTTCATCAGCTTCTGATATTCACCTTTATCTACGATGGTGATGATCTCATGGCGTTTTTCCATATTGTAGGCACCGATGGCTTCGTAGATCGTTGCACCGCTGTGCAGATCATGAATGATAAACTGGCGCAGTTTCTCTTCTTTCTTTGTGATGATACAGACACGCCGCTTGATGTTATGGTCAAAAATAAAATGATCCAGAACGATCCCGTTAAAATACGTTCCCAGAATACTCAAAACTACTGTCTTTTTATCATAGACAAGTGCTGCGGAAAGTGCCACACACATGCCGGAAAGAGACATGGCTTTTCCCAGCTCCATGTGAAGATATTTGTTCATGATCTTCGCCACGATATCCAGTCCGCCAGAAGAAGCATTCCTGTTAAAAAGAATGCTTAAACCCACGCTGACCACCAGGATATAGCACAGAACATCCAGTTCCTGACTGTCTGTCATGGACCCGAAATTTGGAAAAATGATCTCAAAAAGTCCCAGAAACAGCGGAAGCATCACACTGGTATAAACCGTCTTAACTCCAAACTCTCTTCCACAGGTAAAAAATCCAATAATCAACAACACCACATTCAGAATCATGGTAATCGCCGACAGCTGCAGCGGCACAAAGTTGGAAAGCACGATTCCAAGACCGGAAATACTGCTGACTGATGTATGGCTTGGTACCAGGAAAAAATATACCGCCGCTGCGATGATCGCCACTGCCACGGTCAGGATCACCGTTTCTTTGATAATATCTATATAATTCAGTTTCTTTTTCATGGCATCAGATACTCTTCCCACTCTTTTTCTTTGACACCGACCAGAATTTTATCCTCTGCTACAAGAATCGGACGTTTCACAAGCATTCCGTCTGTTGCAAGAAGTGCAAGCTGTTCCTCTTCGCTCATCTCCGGAAGTTTATCTTTCAGTTTTCATCTCTTTATAAATATTTTCCGCTGGTATTTAAAAAAAACGCTTCAGCGGAAGGCCGCTTTTTTTCCCACCAGGTTTTCAGTTCCTCCGCTGTTGGATTGTCCGTTTTAATATCACGCAGCGTATATTCTGCGCCACTCTCGTCCAGCCATTTCTGAGCTTTTTTGCAGGTACTGCATTTTGGATAGCATACAAATAACATGTTGTGTCCCCCTGTTCTTCGGCAGTAAATATGGAAATCACTACTGTCTGTTTTTACTTACAGCATGGAATATGGAATTTTTATGGAACTTTTTCCCAGTGCTGTCTGAGGTTTATTTTAACATAGATGTTGATGTTTTTCTATCCTGTTATTCCGCCCAGATCAGCTTCGATTCCTGCTTCATCTCATCCACAATTTTCTCCGCTGCATCCAGATCCCCTTTTGCTTCCAGCTCTGTTAATTTCCAGGCTCTTCTTTTGGGCTTCCTCGCTCATATAATAAACTTCTTTTACCGTCTCCGGGGTGCTGTCATCCTCCGGTGATAGCTCCTCTGTCTTTTTGGAAAAATCCTGAAGCAGCATGTCATCACCTTTCAGTTCCAGAGTTCCTGCATATGGAGCATCAATGGTGTAGACAAACTCTGTTTTTCCATCTTCTGTGTATTGTACTTTCATTCGGTTGATGAGATTATTGGAAGAATACAGGCAGTTGTCTTTTACGTACATTCCGCTGTCTTCCAGAGTCATGTATTTTTCATTGAAATACCAGTGGTTATAACCTGCTGCCGCAACGATGAGTGTCAGGATAACTGCCACGGTTGCTGTCAGAACTCTGCGTACCAGAAGTTTTTTTCGAATTTTTTTCAGTGCGGCAACGCTTCCGGCATTTGCATTACTTTCAGTATTTTCCGTCCTGCCGGCTCCATATCCTGCTGTGGAGGCTGCAGATGATTTTATCCGAGCCTGCTCTTTTCCCTGCTCCTCTTTCATGATCTCCAACATTTTTCTGCATTCCTGACAGGTACCCATATGTTCTTCCACCAGCGCCTTGCTGTCTTCGCTTAAGATCCCATCTATATAAGACGGCATCAGATCCTGTATTACATCACATGTGATCTTCATGTTCCAGCTCCTCTCTGATCTTTACTCTTGCACGATAATAAGTCACCCGCGCCCAGTTTTCACTTTTTCCAAAAAGCATTCCGATCTCACGGAAGTTCAGCTCTCCGAATGTCCGCAGGGAAAAAACTTCTTTATACGGTTCCGAAAGGCCATGCAACACTTTGTGGATCTCCATAGCCTGACTCCGCTGTGCCAGCTTTTCCTCAAAAATTTCTCCGCCATGGCTTTCTGCTGTTTCCGGCTGCTCCTCTCCGGGAAGCTGCTTTTTCTGCTTTTTCAGATGATCGTACAACGTATTCTTTGCAATCTGGCAAAGCCACACCCGCACATCACAGTCACCACGGAACTGATCTGCTTTTTTCAGTGCCTTAAAAAATGTCTCCTGGGTCACTTCCTCAGCCAGTGATCCATCCTGTGAGACAGAACGGATATACCGATATACAATGTCAAAATATGTCCGGTAAAGTTCCTCAATATTCATCGGTTCTTTCTTTTCCTCCCTTCTCACTTATAAGACGCACTGATCTCAAAAACGTTACAGAAAATCTTTCAAAATTTCGTCCGATATTTTTATTCCGGCGTTTCTTTTAGCACAAACGAAATGCCCGGTATAAAAATACCGGGCACAGCATTATCAGAATTTTCTTCTGACCTCCTCTTACACTCTGCTGCATACCTTCACATCGTTCCATGCTTTTCATAATATTTCTTTTTTTCCGCATACATAAGATCATCTGCTCTTCTCAGCATTGTCTCAAGCTCCGAAGAGCTTTCCTCCCAGACAACGCCAACAGAAACACTGATCCTTTTGGCAGCAATGCTGTCACAGATATCCCGGATCTTACTCCGAAAAATCTTCTCATCCATGTCAAAACAGATAAGTACAAATTCATCGCCACCTACCCGGTAAGCATTTTCCGGCAGAATCGCAAGCATAGAACGCGCTGTATTTATGATCAGCCTGTCTCCGGCCTCATGTCCGTAAAGATCATTCACCCGTTTCAGACCATTGATATCAATATATGCTACTCCTGTTTTTATCACTGTTTTTGCCTGCATGCCTTCCAAAACCTGAATATACCTGTTCCTGTTATACAAGGTCGTCAGCATATCACGGTAGCTCATGTACTGCAGACACGCCTTACGCTCCTTGGCTTTCAGGCTGTCCGTTAAAAAGTACTGTATGGATGACAGCAGCGTATGATCCTCATAATGCAGTCTCGGATTATCTACCCCGAGAAATCCTATGATCTTTCCGTCACTGTTTAAAGGAACGGCCAGCAGCCTGGTAATATCCTGCATCTTCAGAGTCTCATAATACGGCTGCCCCTGCTCCTCTTCAATATCCGGAATATAATACAGGCCATTTTTCCGAAAGCTGTCCATCCAGATATCCAGCATTTCCATGGGAACCTCCTGAAGATTATCCTTCTCAGCAGTCACTCCGTTCATGGCATACTCATAGGTATTTGTACAGACATTCCTCTTTTCATCGATCTGAACAATATAACTGCGATCTCCGTCAAAATACCCGCTGATAATACGCAGCAGATTGGAAATCGCCGCATCTTCATCTTCTCCTGATATCAGCTCCGCAATACATTTATTCAGTATCGTTGCGATCTCAAGTCTTTCCTTTATCTTGCCCTCTCTGCTTATCAGCTGATACATTTCCTGATTCAGCTCCGTCATCGTCACGATAAACATAATGATCATGGAAATACCAACAGAAAACTCAATCAGCGACATTCCATACCAGAATGCCTGCACAGCTGCCGCCACTGCCAGAAGTACAATGCATGACAGCATAGAGAACAGGAGCTTCCGGCTGACTTTCTTTCTGTATTGGAGCAGAAGTGTAAGGTCAATGAACATACCTGCTGCCGGAAGAAGGATTGACATAATATATAACGGTGCCCGATGGTAATAATTATCCCCATCTATGTAATAATACCAGTGAGTAAACTGTGAGAGCACCACAAAAGCAGCCTCCACGGCAGCAATAACATATCCGGCTTTTACTCTTTTTAATGTTCTCCGCTCTTTTTTCGAAAACAGATAAACACACACATAAATATGAAAACACACCAGGACTACGTCACTTAAAAGAAATACGAGAAAACTCGAAATACGGACCATCACACTGCCCGGAACTCCGGGATATCCGCTGAAAATATGCCCCAGGGCATCCATCAGCAATAACAGGGAAGCAAAACTCTCCATCAGGACAAGATACCGCCGCTTTTCCCTGTTATAATTACTGCTCAGAAATATACATAATGCTGCTATGGCGCAAAATGCACATCCCCATATAAGTATTGCCACCTGCAGTACTTTTTCATCCGGCATAAAAACACTCCTCACATTCGTCACTTACAATAAGTATTACACTTTACCGTGTAAAAGTCAACCTTCCCAAAAAAATCCCGGAGTACATTGTCATACTCCAGGATTTTGTCGTCAACCGGATAAAAGCAACCGCATTCGCTACATAATTCTACACCAGATAACTGCTTCGCAGTTGATTCAGTTAAAGCTCTTCCCCGCAGGATTCAATCACTTTTTTTGTACCAGTAAAAAGAATCTTTGCGGATTCTGGAAAAGTCTCCGGTCCCGTCATCATTTTTATTTACATAGATAAGCCCATAACGCTTCTTGAATTCTCCAGTGGAGGCACTGACAAGATCTGTACAGCCCCAGCAGGTGTAGCCGATCAGATCTACTCCGTCATGGATTGCTTCCTTCATCTGCTCTATATGGCGGCGCATATATTCAATACGGTAATCATCGTGAATCTTTCCATCCTCTGTCAGCTGATCCACCGCCCCAAGACCATTTTCCACGATCATGATCGGAATCTGATAGCGGTCATAGATCTGGTTCAGAACATAGCGAAGACCAGTTGCATCGATCTGCCAGCCCCAGTCGGAAGCTTTCAGATATGGATTTTTCAGATTGTCACTTCCATTTCCGGCCGTTTTCTCTCCGTCCTTTGTCACGCTGACACAGCTACTGGAATAATAGCTGATAGTGAAAAAGTCCACCGTACCCTTATTGAGGATCTCTTTATCCTCCTGAAGAACCTCCAGCTGGATTCCGTGCTCCTCAAAGTATCTCGCTGCAAATCCCGGATAATATCCTCTTACATGAACATCACCGGCAATGGAATTGTGGATCTGCCCAAACTGCTGTGCATATAAGATATCATCCGGATGGCAGGTATATGGATAACCATTGTGATAAGCAAGCATACAGCCAAGCATAAACTCCGGATCGATCTCATGAGCCATGGAAACTGCAAGTGCACTTGCTACCAGCTGGTGATGCATTGCCTGATAACGGCTCTGCTCACATACATCCTTCGGGTCCAGCATTCCTGCACAGAATACCGCACCAAAGTCCTGCGTCAGCATATTGATCTCATTAAAAGTCAGCCAGTATTTTACCTTACCTTTATATCTCTCAAATAAAACCTTTGCAAATCGAAGATAGAAATCGATCATCTTACGATTTTTCCATCCGCCATACTCCAGAGAAAGATGAAGGGGATTCTCATAATGAGAGATCGTTATCAGCGGCTCAATGTTATATTTTCTCAGTTCGTCGATCACATTGTCGTAGAACTTAAGGCCTTCCTCATTTGGAGTTTCCTCATCCCCATTTGGGAACACTCTGGACCAAGAAATAGAAAAACGATATACCTTAAATCCCATCTCTGCAAAAAGAGCAATATCCTCTTTCCAGTGATGATAAAAATCAGTCGCCTGGTGATTGGGATAAAATTCTTCCGGTAACGGTGCCGGCGGTGTAAGACGACGTTCCTTATCCACACTTCCTCCTGTCAGGATATCTGCAATGGACGGGCCTCTGCCATCCTCATCCCAACCGCCTTCATACTGGTTTGCAGCAGTTGCTCCGCCCCAGAGAAAGTTTTCCGGCATACGATTATAATTTTTCATATTTTAATTTTCTCCTTTTTACAAACATCAGGCGGATCTGTTATCTCCGCCTGATGTTTCGTTGTTATTCTTATACAATAGTCAGGAATTTATCTCCTGCATTTACAGCTGCATCTTCTTTTTCCATGCATACTGCTTTGATATAATCAGAAATATTGGTCACAACAACCGGTGTGATCAGATCATATCCTTCTTTCTTAATGGCATCCATATCGAATTCCACAAGAAGCTTTCCTTTTTTTACCTTATCTCCATCAGAAACATGGGATTTAAAATATTTACCATTTAAATTTACAGTATCAAGTCCGATGTGGATCAGAATTTCTGCTCCACTTTCTGTCACAAACATGATTCCATGTTTGCTGTCCATGATATTTGCCACCGTGCCATCTGCCGGTGCATAAACCTTTCCTTCTGATGGAACGATTGCTGCTCCGTCACCTAAAACCTTATCAGCAAAAGTTTTATCCGGAACATCGGAAAGTGCTTTTACAGTTCCTGCTACCGGTGCACAAAGCTCGATCTTCTCTACAAGCGGAGCGTTCTGCTGTGCCGGCTGTTTTTCTGTATCTGTGTTCTGTACTTCATCCTCTGTCTCAGCCTTTACATCCTCAAATCCGAAGATAAGCGTAAGAACAAAAGCAGCTACAAAAGATACCACGATCATAATGATTCCATAAAGCAGATTGCTTAATCCCTTCTCACCGATAAACGCCGGGATCGCCATGATACAATTCTGTGCAATGTAAAGAGAAACCTGAAGAAGTCCTCCTACGATACCACCGATTCCGGCTGCGATGGAAGCTGCTACAACCGGTCTTTTCAGTTTCAGTGTAACACCATACAGAGCAGGCTCTGTGATACCCATAAGAGCGGAAACACCGGCTGCACTTGCCAGCTGTTTCATGTTGCTGTCCTTGGATCTTACAGCTACTGCAAGAGAAGCTCCGGACTGTGCAAGGTTAGAGCATACCTGAGATACAAAGATCAGTGTATCGGTACCACCGGTTGCAATGGCATTCAGTCCGATCGGTGTCAGCGCATGGTGCATACCGGTCATAACGATGAACGGGAAGGTTGCTGCAAGGATACCTACAATAATGAAACCAAGTTTTACGGACAGGAAGTTGATGGCTACCGCAAGTCCGTTACCAATAATTGTTCCGATCGGTCCAACTACGATCAGGGCGATCGGTGCACTGATCAGAATTACCAGTGTCGGGTTCAGGATCAGTTTTACCATTTTCGGTGTGATCTTATCAACCAGAATCTCAATATAATGTGTGATCCATACCATCAGGATAACCGGAATAACGGAATAAGAATAGGTTGCTTTTGTGATCGGCAGGCCAAACATTGTGATGGCTGCATCACCGGCTACCATAGTTACAAAGGTAGGGCTTAAGTAAACACCGGCAATAAACAGCGCCAGTGACTGGTTCACGCGGAAAACCTTGGCAGCATTTGCTGCGATCAGGAACGGCATGAAGTAGAACGTAACATCTCCGATAAAACTGATCACCTGGTAGGTACTGCTTGTTTCTGATACCAGATGAAAAGTTGTCAGCAGAGTAAGTACAACTTTGATCATACCGGCTGCAGTCAGGGCAGGGATCATCGGGGTCATACATCCGGTGATGGCATCGATAACTTTTGAAACAACACTCTTTGAGCTGTCAGAGTTCGCTGCCGGTGCATCATCGGTAGGAACACCTTTGTCCTCCAATGCCTTGTAAACAGCGTTCACTTCATTTCCTGCGATAACCTGGAACTGATCTTCATGCCAGTTAACGCCGGAGATCTCAGAAAGCTTTAAGATCTCTTTCTCGTTGATCTTCGATCTGTCTTTCACATAGAAACGAAGCCTTGTCATGCAGTGGAACAGACGGGTGATATTCTCTTTTCCGCCCAGTGCTGCAATCAGTGTGTCTGCAGTTTTTGCATAGTCCTTTTTCATTTGGGGACCTCCTTTAATAATAAATATTGAAATTTATATTAAAGGTCTTGCCTGAAAAGATACGCACATGGCACGTATTTCAGTAACAATCCATTAACACCTAATTTATAAAACAATCTCTTTTCACAGATTTTTCAGACGTTTATGGTCTTCTGTGATCTTCTGGATATGAATCGTCAGATACAGCATTTCATCCTCAGTCATAGCGTATTTATATTCCTCTTCCATCATAAGATAGATCATTTTTACACAGCCGTAAGCTTCTCTGTACTGCTCCTTGATGATCTTGAAAAGCTCCTGATTCTCATCATAGTGAAGCTCTTTATGAAGGAATCTCTGGGCAAAATATTTCAGATGCGTGAGAAACCGCTGATAATACAGATTATCCTCCTGAAATTCCATATTGTCATAATACTTCTCCACGATGTCCAGGATCTGATGTACGATAATGGAAATCTGATAGCTGTCCGTCTTGCCGCCATCTTCCGCATTCACAAAATGCAATGCAAAAATCCTGCTTCATCCTGCAGAAAGATCTACCTCGAACATCTCATTTACCTTTTTCAGTAATTCCAAGCCGATCTCATATTCCTTATGATAAAGCTGCTTGATATCCAGAAGCAGCATATTCTGAAGGCGGATCCCGTTTTCAAGTCTAGAGATCGCACCCATGATATGGTCGCTAAGGGAAAAATAAATACTGTCATTTAATTTCATCCCCTCTTTTTCCTTCACTTCATTTACAAAAGCTTCCACAAAATCCAAATATTTTTCCGGAATAGCAGTCAGATAACCCTGTATCTCCTTGCTGATCTGGGCATTTTCCGCAGTAAAGATCTTCTCGATCCTGGACTCCTCCACTTGCTGTCCTTTCTTTTTCTGAAAGGCAATTCCGCAGCCCTTTACAATAACTTCATGTCCCTGTCCATCCCTGGACAGTATCAGATTATTATTCAAAATCTTATGGATAACCATATTCCTGTTCCCCCGCTGCCAGACAAATAAAAAAAGAACCATTACAGTATATAGAAAACCTATTCCTATACTACTATAAGTCTTGCCTGACGATAAATAAATATTTCAGTAACAATCCTTCTGATTCGTAACTATTTAATAACTGTACGTAATAATATCAGAAAAAATATATGTTGTCTATCTGGAATATTTAATAAAATATTTATAATATTTTTGTGAACTTTGACAAAATCCCCTGATGATCCTGCCATACGGATCAACGGGGGATTTTCTGTTCAGCTTTTTATTCTTCAGATCTCTTTTCCCTTTGTCGCAATGGCATGTACTACAAACGGTACAAACAATGTAATAAACGCCGCATATCCAAGGTATGCATATCCCTTTTTAACAACTGTCATCAGACCGAACTGTGCGATGGCAAATGCCAGGAATGTAAAGATCGCTGTGAAAACTGCATTTCTTCCAAGGTGTCCCTGCGCTTTTTTTGCCGAGCTGTCCATACGGCGCTCCACTGCATTTACACAGCGGGTCACAATACCGGAAATCATATTTACTGCTGTGGAAATAGCTCCAAGGATGATCAGCAGAGAAATGATCGGTGTCAGGATACCGGCGCCTACACCGTTCTGGACCAGTACCAGCATCGGTACAGATGCAGATGCAAGCTCACCAACATAGGCAATTGCAAGAAGTCCCAGAATGGAAAGTTCCATTGCACAGAAGTTGCATACAAACATCCAGATCGCTGCTTTGTTGATCTGTTTTTCATCAGTTACATCTTCCATGTGCTGGTACATAACGGATACAGAAGCCAGCTGGAAGAAAAAAGTAAAGGACTGCTGAATAAAGAGCCGGTCCAAAAGCTCCGCTCTCGGAGGAAAGTACGGTCATTTCTCCGGAGGACATGGTATGGATGGAAGCTGTGATATCGCCCCACTGTGCGATGATGTTCGGAACCAGTACGAGCACCAGGCCGATGATGATCAGCACACTTAAGGTAGATGCACATTTTCTTACAACATTGGTACCAAAAAGAGCGATCACAAAAATAAATACTGCAATGATCACGGTGCAGAGCCAGTATGGGATCCCGAACAGTGTCTGCAGTGTGGAACCGCCGGTTGCAAAGGCTGCTGCTGATGCAGTTCCGATCATGATCAGGTAACAGATCTCATAGAGGTTTGACATAACCGGTTTTGTTTTTCCATAGAGGCTGTCGGAAAAGCTTCTGTAATCGTAGGTTTTATGTTTGTAAGCGTAGCGCATTCCATACCAGAAAAACAGTGCATATAATCCCTGTGTCACTGCCGGCAGGATCAGGCACCAGATACCATAGTTGATAAAGTACTGATAGATCTGCGCTCCTGACGCGAATCCTCCTCCGAACTGTGTGGTAAATGCGACGAACGCAAGTCCCATAGCCAGAGGCATTTTACTTTGTAATGATTTATTCTGACTCATCTCTCTTTCCCCCATTTTTTATTTATTATATTCGATGACTTTTCCCGGATTCAGGATCAGTTTATCATCGAAAGCCAGCTTGATGGCTTTATAAAGAGCGATCATTCTCGGTCCCGCAAATTCTTCCAGAAATTCCAGACGTCCGTTTCCGATGCCATGCTCACCGGAAAGCTGTCCGCCCAGTTCCTTGGACAGTGCATAAAGCTCTACCAGACTTGCGTGAGTGGCTTCCTTCCACTCCTGGTCACTCATTTCCGGTCCACGGAGCATCTCTGTATGGATATTTCCGTCTCCGCAATGTCCGCAGGGCTCTACACGGATGCCATGTGCACTTGCGATCTTTTTGGCTGCTTTTACATACTCTGCGATCCTTGCACGCGGAACAACTACGTCACACTCCTCCTGTGCGATAGAATCTGCTTTCATTCCTTCCAGGATCCCGCCCCGGACACTCCATACGGCTCCGGCACGCTCCGGTGTGCCTGCGATACAGCAGTCCAGGGCTCCGTTTGCCAGGGCTGCTTCCGCTGCTGCCTCTACTGCGCTGTCAAGTTCCTGCTTACTGGAAGCATCATACATAACGATCAGCACTGCTTCTCCTTGTTTTACTGGGAACATTTTGTTCAGATTACGTTCTACGATATCGATCAGTTCTCTTTCCAGAAACTCGATGGCTGTTGGCACAAACGGCAGCTCCAGAACCTTCGGGACCATGTCTGCACATTCCTCAAGACTCCTGAACGGCATTACAAGAGTACAGGTGCAGGTCGGTGCGGGAAGAAGCTTCAGCGTTACCTGAGTCAGGATACATAAGGTTCCCTCTGAGCCGATCACCAGATCTTTTACATCATATCCCGTTGTGTTCTTCACAACGTTGGATGAAAAATTCATGATGGAACCATCCGGCATAACTGCCTCGATACAGCGGACGAAATCCCTGGTCAGTCCATATCGTACCGCCTTCATACCACCGGCATTTGTGATAACATTGCCGCCGATGGAAGCTGTTTTTTCGCCCGGATCCGGCGGATAAAAAAGTCCTCCTGCTGCAGCGGCTGCCTGGATATCGATGAGAAGTGCTCCCGCTCCGCTGTGATGGTCTGGTTCTTTCTGTCGATCGGAAAGATCTTGTTCATGCGCATCACAGAAAGCATAATTCCACCATATTTACAGGTTGCTCCGCCTGCAAGTCCGGTTCCTGCGCCACGGCATACCACCGGGATATTTTCTTTATATGCGTAAGCCATGATGCTGAGATCTCTTCTTTATTTAAAACCTCCACATAAAGCTCCGGAGGAAAAACTCCGTACTCCGGCATCTCATCACGATAATATTCTTTTGCGATCTCATCGCCGACCCATACACGATCTGAAGCAGTCACAGAACGGATGTAGTCAAAATCTTCTGAAGTCATTTTTTTATAGGGATATGCCATGACTTAATCCTCCTTCCGATTCTTTATCAGCTCTGTCAGCTCCGGTACAACCTGATACAGATCATCCACGATGCAGTAATCTGCAACATTAAAGATCTGTGCCTCCGAATCATTGTTGATCGCTACGATACAGTCAGATCCTGTCATGCAGGAGGTAAACTGGATAGCACCGGATACGCCGCAAGTGATGATCAGCTTCGGACGGACAGTTCTTCCGGAAAGTCCGATCTGATGTGCAACATCTCCGAATCCGTTTTCTACCATAGGGCGGGTGAAGGCAAGCTGTCCGCCAAGGGCATCTGCCAGTTCCCGGCACATTTCCACATCCTTTTCATTCCGGACACCACGGCCTGCTACTACCAGAACATCCTCTTCCTCAAGGCTCTTTACCTTATCAATGACCCTGGATGACAGAATCTTGATCCTGGAATCTGCCATTTTTTCATTTACCGGACATACGACCACCTGACCATGCGGGTTTTTTTATTTTTTCTGCCTTGTCCATAACCTTATAACGGACCGTGGCAAACTGTGGCCGTGATTTGGTGATGCCGATCTGAGCCATGATATTTCCGCCGAAAGCCGGTCTGATCTGGATCATATCGGTGTTGGAACGGATATCCAGAGTTGTGCAGTCTGCAGTCAGTCCCGTATGGAATCTGGTGGAAAGCCTCGGTGCAAGGGAACGCCCCAGCGCAGTAGCTCCGATCAGCACAGAGCTTGGTTTGTTTGCTGCGATACAGTCTGCAACTGCGTCTGTATAACAGTCTGCGCGGAAGCCTTCGAAGCCTTCATGCTCATATACGTACACATTGTCTACGCCATACGGCAGAAGCTTTTCCGCATTTTCCTTTGTTCCTTTTCCTCCGACGATCACACAGTTAACCTGATAACCGACTTTGACCGCCATCTTTCTCGCTTCCCCGATCAGCTCAAAGGTAACCGGATGGATCTCTCCTCTCTCCTGCTCCACATAGATAAGAAAGTTTTTCCATTTATCCTTGTCAAAGGATTTTGCCTTCTGCTCAAACCGGATGGCTTTCTCCGGGCAGTTACGAACGCAAAGCCCACACATACGACAGGCATCGCCTACAACAATTCCATTTCCCTCTATGGTGAGGGCCCCAAAAGGACATTTCTCCACGCATACTCCGCAGAGTACGCATTTGTTTATATCAAATTTTAAAAATTCCATGTTCCGCTTCCCCCTATATGATCTTCTTTCCGGTCAGGAGAGCAACAAGCTTGTCTGCCTTTTCCTTTGCAGTTCCTTCCAGATAAACCTGTTTTTCACTTTCCTCCGGCGCAAACATTTTTTCCACAGAGGTGGGGGAACCGATCAGTCCGTAACGGCTCAGATCCTGATCCGGCATATCTTCAAAGCTTAAGATCCGTACCGGACGGTCTGAAGTTGCCTTCTTTAATAAATAGGATGGCAGACGTGGCACGCAGGTATCCTTGTCAATGGTTAAAAGACATGGATACGGAATCTCGGAAACCTGGGAAACACTGACAAGATCCTGACGGACCTGAATGCTTTTTTCATTGACGTCCATGATCTCAGCTACCCATGCAGCATGTGGGATGGTCAGATGCTCTGCAATGGCCGGTCCAACCTGTGCCGTGTCACCATCTGTGGTCTGTCTTCCGCAGATGATCAGATCTGCACCGCCGATCACCTGGATTCCCTGTGCTAACGCATAAGAGGTTGCCAGAACATCCGCTCCCGCAAATTTTTCGGTCTGAAAGGATCACGCCCTCATCAGCACCCATGGTATAAGCATCCCGGATCATCTCTTCCGCCTGAGGCGGTCCCATAGTAAGAACGGTTACAGTTCCGCCTGTTTTTTCCCGGATCGCAAGGGCTGTTTCCAATGCAAACAGATCATATGGATTAGTCCTTGTCTCACCGGACATTCGTTTCATGGCACCGGTTTCCGGATCGATATCAACCTTGGAAGTTGCCGGTACCTGCTTCATACATACAACGATCTTCATTTTCTATCTTCTTTCCTGTATTTTCACTTTTTATTTTTTGCTTTAAAAACGTTAAACAACTGTATAAGTATAGCATTAACGTGGTATAAAAGTCGAGAGGATTTTTGGTAAAATTCTGCACAAAAAAAGCATTGAAAAAAAACTTTTTAAGCATGCTATAATTACTCTCCGTTATCAAATAAAGCAGACATATGAATCTTTACAATATCACATCGATCAAGGAGCATATATGTAATGGAAGACATCCGTGCAATCTACAGAATTTTCAACAATCTAAAATATGAAATGGAAAATAATGGATGGGTCTATCAGTGGCATTTAGGCGATGAACCTATAAAAAGTAACTCATAAATTTAACCCTCCTGTAACACCTGAAGAATTTCAGCTGTTTGAAAAATATTTTCCCAATATGAAACTTCCTGCCTCATACAAAGCTTTTTTATCCTGCTCAAATGGCATGGAACTTTTTTGCGGAGAGGAAGGCAGTTCTTTAGTCAGCTGTACCATTTATTCTTTAAAAAGAGCGCTCAAAGAAAAGGAATCTTGGAATAGTACGCCTATTTTATCTGATCCGGAGTTTACATATCATCTTCCTGTTCTTTGCTTACAGGACATCGGCGATATAACCATGGATCTTCAGGCTGTATCAGAAGGCAGAGACGATTACCTATGCTATCCAGCTCCAGATACTGATCGTTTTAATATCCCTTTTAATGAATGGCTGGAAAGATATATCGTATGCCAGGGGCATGAATTCTGGTATTTCTTGAATCCATAAAACAGAAATTTTATGAATATTTTTCGTAAAAATACCCCGGAAACCTTACGGTTCCGGGGTATCTTACGTTTGGACACAATGTACCTTGCGGTACTCAATATATATTAAATTAGGATGTTATACTAATTAAGGATTACTCGATAACTGTAGCAACACGTCCTGATCCTACAGTACGTCCACCCTCGCGATACTTTAATCCCGTTTTACCTCATATTTTTTATGGTTTTCTATCCAAAATACAGTGAAAAACGGCTGATTTGCACCATCTATTTTTATTTGCCTGATTTCTTGGCACCGTTTTGGCACCGGAATCCCTGGTCGAAAAGATTCTTTTCTACAGTTGCCCTACTCTCATCTGTCAACTTCATATTGCGCCGACAGTTTCAGACGGTTATAATCAGAACATGGGTGCTACCATAACGGTAAACGGTTAGTCCTTCTCCAGAGGGTTGCAGAGTGCCAGTGGCACTCGTTTTGCAACGACCGAAGTGAAACGGAGACCTGTGACCTTCTGATTACATAGAAACCTGTAAAGGAATCCAATGGAAAGAAGAACTAAGCCAATGAGTATTGTTGACTTCATAGCAGTAGTGAGCTTCGGCTTAACCTGCTTTAGTATCAGATATACATTAGGCAAAGATAATCATAAACCACAAAAATAACCGCCCTGTCTGCAAACTAAGCGGTTATCTTTGATAGATATTCTAAATAGTAAAACGGACTAACCGTCTATCGGTAGCACTCTTTTTTCTATAAGCATATTATCACGCATCTGTAAGAATGTCAAAAAGTTCTTTTTCCATAGTATGTAATACGAATTTGAAAATACTTATAAGCCGAAAAAATACACCAGTACCAGCTTGATCACAGCAGCTCCACCAAAAGCAACAACTGCAGTTACAACTAATTGCATATGGATTTTGGAAATTTCGAACACAAAAACTTTCCTACTCTTGCTCCGCACCTTGCTTAAAGATCCTGTCGTAAATGCTGCCATCATTATGACTGACACAGATACCAAGGTCTCACAATAGCCGGCAAGCTTTCCTAACACATCATTATACATATATGCACCTGTTTCATGCAGAATCCAGTATAGAACCAATGCACAAACTCCCATGACACTTTGGAGCTTCATTTCCTTAAAAATCTTCTCTTTCTCTGTAGTTGCATAATCTGACATTGTTTTAGCAATTTTTCTTTCTTCTTCGTTCATCATCTCGCTTTTCCTTTCTCCACTGATAATCTCAGGAATGCTGATATCATAATAATCTGCAATATCCACAAGAATACTGATATCCGGCATATTGTTTCCGGTTTCCCATCTGGATACGGTCCTTCCAGAGACATTTTAATATTTCTGCCAACTGCTCCTGTGTAATGCCTTTTTCTTTGCGAAGTTTTTTTTAAAAAATTCCCGATTTTTACTTGGTCCACCTCAACTCCTCCTTTCATCATCAAATATAGAATCTGTTATCTGCAAATAACACGACACAAAGCGAGAAAATGTCGTATTTTCACTAATAGACACAGTTGTCTATGCGTTTTTTCATTTTTTCAATTATACAAACTAGAATTTATCGTCTTGTTCCATTCTTATCAAAATTCTTTTTTAATGCTATTTCTGTTGGGAGAATAGACCCAATTAAAGGAATAAGTTGAACACCACAGATAATTCCTCCTATACTCCCAACACAATCTTCATTTTTTCCAATCACTAAAAGCATGAATATTACTGTTATCGGCAACATAACCATTCCACAGACATACCAGACTTTACCACAATATTTATGAGCAAATTCCCATGCGAAATTGCAGATGAACAATTATTATGGAGAAATTATAACAGAGTATTTGACAAATTATATGTGTTTTATTGTGTTGTCAGTGGAAATCTTCTCCATACTTTTTACTTTCGGAGTGGTAAAAAGTGTTGTTGTACTGTTATTTGTGGACACGGCAATTTTTTATTGGATTGTTAGTAGTTGGTTTGGTAAAAATGGATTTGAGAGGGAAAGAAGTTTTATGATTCAAATTTTATATTTCAGAAATAACAATAAGATACTATTTTTCCCACGCCTACTATGAGAACGGCGGCTATGAGATAGAAATTGGCATATACTGGCGAATAAAAGAACCGCTGTTGCATGGTTTATTGGCTTCCATGTAGCTGGTATTTGGCTGAGGTATTGAAAGAGCTGGGATTGAAATGAGGGAAGTGGATAAATGTTTTGATTGACGAAATAACCTATACATGATAGTATAAATCCAAAGATGATGGTCTATCAGAGAGACTGTTATATATCTTCAAGTTTAAAAAGATAATTTTCAATAATTTTTCAAAAATCAGAATCGACAATTCATGACAAATCAACCCTGAATCTGGGAACGTTTCTCATAGAAAAGAACTACAAAAAATAAGAAAATAAAAACGGAAAACCATTGTCTGTAGTATAAGTATTTGTTATTATGAAGTAAATAGAGGATATTTTACAAAGTAAAGCTTAATCTAGAGAATCTGCCAGTGGCAGGCCTCTGTAGATACCAAGGTATACAAAAGGAGAATGAAAAAATGAAAAAAGAAGACATGTCCTGTATCGACTGCGCAGTAAAAAACTGCAACAAAATGGATAAAACCTATCCGGATTTCTGTCTGACAACACACATGATGAAGAAGTTCTAAATGAAGCTATGGAATGCTACAATGAAGACGAGAACCGCAAAGTAACAATCGCTGCAGCTGAAGTAGAGTATGAGAATTACTGCAAACATACCCGTGTCGAAGAAATCATGGATTTTGCAAAGAAGATTAATGCGAAAAAAGATCGGGATCGCAACCTGTGTCGGATTGTTGAAAGAAAGCCGTATCCTGGCAGATATCCTGCGCAGACATGGCTTTGAGGTGTATGGTGTCGGCTGTAAAGCCGGAACACAGAAGAAGATATCGGTCGGCATCCCGGAATGCTGCGAAGGTGTCGGTGTGAATATGTGTAATCCGATCCTGCAGGCAAAGCTTCTGAACAAGGCGAAGACGGACCTGAATGTTGTGGTCGGACTTTGTGTGGGGCATGACAGTCTGTTTTACAAATATTCCGAGGCACTGACTACGACAGCAGTGACGAAAGACCGTGTATTGGGGCATAATCCGGTGGCGGCGCTTTATACTGCGGATAGTTATTATTCGAAGTTGAAGAAGAGTGAAGAAGAGTAATATTTCTAATTTGGGCGTTTAAAGATACATAAAGATATCCCATTCAAGCATTTCTCTTTTTATCCAACGAAAAAAAGAACACACAACACTCTGTATGTTCTCTTTCTGTATGTGAAGTCCAATATTATACTTTGAAGTAGCTATCCAATCCTTTGAACTCTTCCGCTTTCATTTCTTTTGTAACATCAGCATAGATGTTCAGTGCAGTTGAAATATCTGAATGTCCGAGTGCGTCTTGAATGACCTTTATATTTACTCCAGCTTCACACATTCTTGTTGTAAATGTATGTCTAAGCGAGTGGCAGCTAAAATGAGGAAGTAACACATCAGGTTCATCACTGTGCAAAAAACTGCTCATCATTGCAATCACGGATAATTCTTCGGATTGTCTTGTAGTTTGCGAATATCCGTATAAATAGAAAAAAGCCCTTTGAGAAGAGGATTTCTCCCCTCTCAAAGGACAACCAGACAAACTGAAAGTTGCCGCTTTCCTGTACTTACCATTTTTCATTAAAGCGGCTGCATCATCTCAAGAATGATTCCATCCGGGTCTCTAAAATAAAAAGCTCTACTTTCCCCAAATCCATCTGCTCTAAAATCGAAATACTGCGGTTCAGACAAGCACTCCACATTATTATCTACGAGATGTTTGTAAGCAGAATCAATATCATCTGTGTAGAAACATACTTCCGAGATAGATGTTGTAAACAAATCAGAGGGAACTTTCTTTACTTCGTTGTTTACAAACTGAATCAGCTCAACTGGCGGTGCTTCAACAGCCTTGGAGCCATTCAAATAAGCGACCCTTGCTTTGCAATTTACTCTACGAAACATTTTTATCTGTTTCTTCGCCTTCCATAAAAATCTCTCCTTGAAACTCAAGCCCAAGGACATCTCTGTAGAATGCAATTGAGCGTTCCAAATCAGAAACCGTTAGTCCTACATGATAAATTCTTCCAACCATATATATTTCTCCTGTAAATTCCGATTTATCTTTGCCTTATGTTATCATAATTCGGTTTAAATTGCTATAAATAGCTTTATTCCAATAATAGAAAACCCCAGAAATAATTAAGATTCCGGGACCTTATGTTTGAACATATTTACTTTTTAATTTATTTAACAAATAAAATTTTGATTGACCTTTAGTTAATATGAATCAATCATCTGCATTAGCTTCTTATAAAATTCATTTCTATCGTTGTAAATTTTTTCCAATTCTTTTTCTGTAAACAGTGCATAGGCTCTATCAGGAACAGCTGTCAAGCCATCGCAGCTAAATGGTATGCGCCGCCCACCCCTGAAAATGGCTGCTTCCCAGTACTTTTTTCTAAAATATTTAATTATTCCCATGTAGTACCATCTCTTTCCCATATTTGTTATTGACGTTCTGGCAAGTAAAATACTTCTGTTTTTACCATATTATCATCAAAATCCATTTCTACATAATAATCTCGGACAAAATATGATCTCCAGTAATCTTGTAGTGAGTAGATATCCAGAGTTTTGAAATCGACAATGCACAGAGAGATAGCCTCTTTGCGTTCACTGTTTGATTTTCTGTATTCTAATGAAGCAGCTACTTTATTTAGGCAGTTCTGACATAAATGCTTTTCCAACATGTTGGTATCAACTTCATAATTTATCGGCAACGTCACATCTATGCTTGCCATACCACGGCTTGGAGTTCCATCTGAAGAATAAGCTATTTCACCTGTATTCCCAGAGAGGAATGAAGTTGAAGCAGCACTTTCTATCTCATTTCCGTTTTCATCGTAATTTTTCAGTGGAAAATCAATCACATACCAGTCATTCAGCGATATCAATCCAATGGTGTCAAAATTTTTTGTAGTAGCTCATTAGGCTTTCTTCCGCATTTCCACATAGATAGCATTTTGATGTGTCTTCCAGGGATGAACGCAGAGCGTCAAAAGTTACATCAATGTCAGAATGGCGTTTTAGCAGATACTGGTTGGGAAGATGCCTGCTCATGGGCAGAGGCATAATATGCGATGATTATGGAGATAACAATTATGACTGCCAGTATGGAAAGCCAGAAATAATCTATAATTCTTTGATTGCAAGGTATTTTGTTGTATTGCGTGTCTTGGTCAGGTTCACCTCCTCTCTACTACAATATATTTATGGTTAACATCCCTTACAACCAGTAAGGAATTATCCATCTTGTTGCTTAAGCTGTATAATGATGGAGCAATCGGTATATCGGCTTCCTTTCTTGGACTTCGCGTCCGTAAAATAGACTGATAACCAGTTCCTAATTCGCAGCGTTCGTTTTATGCAGGTTGAATCGTCACAGGCGCATTCGTGTCACACCACAGTAGATTGAATAGGCAATGAGTAAAACTGGTACTTATCCATTGCAATAATCTTAAGGAGTGACAAATTTATGAACGCAGTAGGTATCGATGTTTCTAAGGGTAAAAGTATGGTTGCTATCATGCGACCTTTCGGTGAAATCGTTTCCACCCCCTTTGAAATCAAACACACAACCAGTGACATCCATTCACTTGTAGAACTCATCAACTCTGTTGAAGGTGAGTCACGAATCGTGATGGAACATACCGGACGTTACTACGAAGTCCTTGCCCATCAGCTTTCAGAGGCTAACCTTTTCGTCAGTACCATTAACCCCAAACTTATCAAGGATTTTGATAATGATTCCCTTCGTAAAGTCAAATCTGATAAAGCGGATGCCGTTAAGATTGCACGCTATGCACTTGACAAATGGCAAAATCTTAAACAGTATAGTGTTATGGATGAATTACGCAATCAGCTTAAAACCATGAACCGTCAGTTTGGCTTCTACATGAAGCATAAAACAGCCATGAAGAATAATCTTATCAGCATCCTTGACCAAACCTATCCTGGTGTTAATACTTACTTTGACAGTCCTGCACGCAGTGACGGCAGCCAGAAATGGGTTGATTTTGCATCTACATACTGGCATGTGGACTGTGTCCGTAAAATGTCCCTGAATGCCTTTATCGACCATTATCAAAACTGGTGCAAACGCAAGAAGTACAACTTCAGTCAGTCAAAAGCTGAAGAAATCTATGGAAAAGCAAAGGAACTTGTTCCTGTACTTCCAAAGGATGCCATTACAAAGCTTATTATCAAGCAAGCTATAGACCAGCTTATTAGTGTCTCTACAACTGTTGAGTCACTACGCACTCTCATGAATGAAACTGCATCCAAACTCCCGGAATATCCTGTCGTTATGGCTATGAAAGGTGTTGGAACTTCACTTGGTCCTCAGTTGATGGCTGAGATTGGAAATGTTTACCCGTTTCTACCTCACAAAAGTGCTATTACTGCATTTGCCGGTGTAGATCCCGGTGTTAATGAATCCGGAACCTATGAACAAAAAAGTGTTCCTACCTCAAAACGAGGTTCCGCTGATCTAAGAAAGACTTTATTTCAGGTAATGGATGTCCTAATTAAAACGCATCCTCAAGATGATCCTGTTTATCAGTTCTTAGATAAGAAACGTGCTCAAGGCAAGCCTTACTATGTCTATATGACTGCAGGTGCCAACAAGTTTCTAAGAATCTACTACGGACGAGTGAAAGAATATCTCGCATCTCTTCCAGAGTCTTAATTATCCACCAAAATTTTCAGACCAGCACTGGCGTGGTGGTCTAATTTTGATACCCAATTTTCAACCTGTATAAATTTTTCAATATTCTTTCAATTTAGCCTTGACTTTTTTATTTGCAGGCTGTTTTTGTTTCATATTCCGGTGGTTCTTCTCTTATCTCTAAAAAATGATTCAATTCATCAACCCACTGATTAAGCAAATCTTTACTTTGCAGCAAAATGAGCGTATTTACTTTTCGCTCTGCAATAAGGTAACTACATACTACAGTCTTTCCAAATGCAGTTGCCGCACTCAGAACCCCATCTGAATGTGATAATAATTTTTCTGCTGCTAATTCCTGTTGCATTCGCAAATCACCTTTAAAAGATACTCTGATAGGTTGTCCTGTTTCTCTTTGATCTGAAACATCAACTGAAATGCCTGCTTTTTCACATTCCTGTATAATATTTTCCCGCAGTCCTCTCGGAATCTGTATATATCCATCTATATCCTTACCTAAATATACAGCACTGAAATTATAATAATTAGAATATCCCAGCCTTTTATTTTTGTAAAATTCCGGATTATCAAATGCCGCCAAACTACGAATCTGATTTTGTATTCTTGGCATAAGATTCAGAGTATCAACATAAACTCCATTGCCCAATACCATGTGAAGCTTGCCCACAACATCTGACTTACAAAACTCACATTTCTTCTTCCATGGTTTCGGTCTGACATTCTTCTCAATATTAGTAAGCATTCCTCTGACTTCTGCTAATTCTCCCTGCCATTTTGCCATGCATTGTTCAACATCTTCTATTCCCAGCTTTCTTGTTTTATTGAAAAGAGCATCCCATTGATCAGGATAAGCATTCCAATTTTCATCTACAAAAGCACTATTTCCATTTTTAAGAGCCTGCCCCTGTAATGGCAATGCAATCAAATTACCTATGCTGCTTGCCACATCCTGCGAAGGATACATTCTATCATAATAATGAAACGATTTCAGATTGATAAAAGTCGAACCCTTGTCTAACAGGAGAAATCCAAAATTCCTTGCTGTTGCCGCAGGTATTGCCTTTTTAAAGAAAATCCATACATGGGCACCTTTTCCAGATCGAGATCTCTCAACTAAAGGTCTGATACCATTAAGCTCACACATTTTTCTAAGCGCATCCACTTCTTTATGCCACTCATTATCCGTATTTGCAAAGTCCGTAACCTCTGCTCCTTTTTCGTGATTATCAAAATCAAATACAATAAATCTGCATGTACCATTTGGCAGTAAAGGATATACACCTATTACATCTGATCCATCTTCTTTTGTGCCTAACAAATGATCAATTATTTTTTTAACATCCAACTAATCATTCGATTGATTTTCACATTCATCACACAATACCTTCTCTTTACGTTGTTTAGGGCAAAGCCGGTCATTCCAACGATTCGCACATTGTGGAAAATAGCCCCCGTTCTTTCCTCTTCTGGCATATACATCTTCTCTTCCCCAAAACATCGAAAAGAAACGCATTGCCATTTTCTCTGTAATATACGGTGGATTTACAATACGATTCCCTTGATCTAGGTCATATTCTTCTGCACTTTCTATTTTTTCTTCAAAAGGATTCACCTCTTCATATGAAATGCCTGCTTTCTTCAATTTATCTTTTAATATCTTGTTCTCATATTCAAGCAACCTAACCATCTTTCTCAATGAATCTGCATCATATGCTTCTATGTTCAAACCTTCCACCTACAATTCTTATTATCTCGTAACATAACTTCCATTCAATGTCCCAACTTTATTTTAGTATTTGTTCCAACTATTTTCAATACTTATTTTTCTTATTGACGCACTTCTCTGTCAATCGTATAATTAATACACAAAAAAACGAAAAGAGGAGGTGTTCGTATGGCTACTTCAAGTATTACTCATAATTTTGTCGTATCCAATCCAAACAGCGTAAAGCGTTTTGTCGCAGCGATTGACGAAGCCGACCGTGACCGCACACCAAAGCAGACACTTCCCGGACGTCAGTTAACAAACCCACAGGAAATCTTAGCTTTAATGTCAAAAAGGAAAGAAAAAAGCGACAGTCTTGATTTACATTTTGTATTTCAGAAAACTGCCGCTTCTTTTTCTTCCTTATTCTGTTTTTCTTCCTCCAACTCCCGGAGGACTTCTTCGCCGTACTTATCAATCATACATCATAAATAAGTTTTTTACCAAAACAGGCGTGAGCCCGCTTCTCATATTGAAAAATATCACACTCATGCCTGTTTTTACTTTTTCATAACATTATTACCGATAATAAAAATCCATCAAACGAATCACGATATCTATATTTTTTCTCAAAATCACCAAAATTGTCTATTAAATCTCATAAAAATGGCGAAATCCAGCCGCTGCAGACATCTCTGAAGCCCACAAACGACAATGATGTCTTCTTTTTGAATATGTAAAATCAATTGATTCAATACTTCTTTATACGTTTTTTCTTATAATTGGATAACTCCTCTTTTCTGTCTTAGTGCAGTTATTATTTTATAAATAACATTCTTGTGGCATGTCATTAGAGTTTCTACACTTCAAGTAGATACAATATTATAAATCATATGTGAACTACTCGGCAACTGAGTTACCAGAGCATCTGAATTAAGGCGGGATACCGCCTTTTCAGGGTGCGTCCATGACACCACTACTGTTTGCTCTTTAGAGCTATACAGCTACTTTTATTATTTCTG
>ENA-OQAJ01000051-OQAJ01000051.1-human-gut-metagenome-genome-assembly--contig:-NODE-51-length-30424-cov-3.969337_pt1 | contig 30424 bp, 40 predicted proteins | sample MGYA00242736_ERZ504529 | MGnify/ENA primary metagenome ERZ504529 (study PRJEB26092, sample SAMD00036275) | human gut metagenome | host: Homo sapiens | study: EMG produced TPA metagenomics assembly of...
ATCGCAAGGTCGCGCCGCCCGGCCCCCAGGTGGCGACCCGCCAGGGAGGTCGTCGAGTAGGCCAGGAAGATGAACAGCCCGACCGCCGTGTTCAGCACGGTCGACGCGATGCCCAGGCCCGCCAGCTGCGGGGTGCCCAGGTGTCCGACATCGTGGAGTCGATGACGGTGAACAGCGGCTCCGCGAGGAAGAAGATGCAGCCGAACGGTTGACGATGACCGTGACCATGGCGGATGCAGTGCCGTTGGAAACGGTAATGGAAGTAGCGCCGGTGCCCACAGCCGTGATCACGCCGCTGGGGCTGACCGTGGCAATGTTGCTGTTGGCGGACTTATAGGTGAACTTCTGGGAAGCGGAAGAAGGCTTGACACTGGCGGTCAGGGTGCGGGTGGCACCGGGCTTGAGCACAACGTAGGAAGGATTCACCGTGACGACCTGACCGCTGTTGGAAGAACCAGTGCTGGCGGTGCCGGTGCTGGAGTTGGGAATACTCATGACCGTGACATTGGTGGTAGCAGTCACCGAACCGCAGGTAGCGGTAATGGTGGCGGTGCCGGGGGCAATGCCGGTAACACGGCCGAAATTGTTCACCGTGGCGACCTTCTCATTGGAAGAGGTCAGGGCGACGGTGGCATAGTTGGAAGCCGAAGTAGGCCGCACCTGCAGCTGTGCCGAGACCGAGTTGCCAACATAGATGGTGTTGGAGGAAAGGGAAAGGTCCATCTCGGTAACGATCATGGAAGAATCCATGGAGACAACGATGGTGTAGGCACAGATCTGGTTGCCTGCGGCAGCGGTGATGCGGGTGGTGCCTACGCCCACAGCCTGCACGACACCGGAGTTGCTCACGGTCAGAATGGAAGTATCGTCCGAGATAAAGACAACCGAGTCGGTAGAGTTGCGCGGACGCACCACAGGAGACAGCTGCTGAGAGGAACCCAGCAGCATGTTGGCGGTATAGCTGCCGGCCTCAATGCTTTCGGCAGGCACGTCCTGATCCCACGGCATGGCAACGCCGCTCAGGGCAAGGCCGGAGACAGGGCTTGCTGCGGCCGCAGACACAGCTGTGCCGCAGGCCAGCAGGCAGAGCGCTGCCGCACAGACGGCCAGTTTTTTGCGGTTGATTTCATAGTAAGTGTACCTCTTTGGGTGATATAACGGCGGCTGGCAGTCAGCACAGCTCCGGTTTAGCGGAACAGAACGCCCAGGGCTTCCATTGCGTACTCGAAATAGGTGACCTGATCGTACTCCACGCGGGCAGTAACGCTCATGCCGTTGGAAAGATCCACCTTGTCGCCGCTGCGGCTCACCACATAAGTGGCATCGGGCTTAATGGTCATCTTATAGTAGGAAGCGTTGGAGCTGGCCGTCACGTCACTGTCAATGGCCGTTACAGTGCCGGTCAGGGTGCCATAGGAATACTCCGAAAGGCCGGTAATGGCGATCTTGCACGGGTCACCCACATGAAGCAGCGGGCGGTCATTCACGGTGACCATGGCAACGATCTCCAGATCGTCGTTCTCGCTGGCAACAGTGGCCAGCGGGGAGCCTGCGCTCAGCACCATGCCCTCTTTGTAAGGAGTATCCATGTGGATCACACCGGAGGTGGGGGCGTAGATGTAGTAATCGTTGGCACCGGTGTTCAAGGCATCGAGCTGAGCCTGAACGTTGTCCACGTTGCTCTGTGCGCTGGTAATGCTCTGGGAGATGGACTGCATGGTGGAGTAGTACAGAGCTTCTACTTCGCTCTGGCTCTGCTCCATCATGGTCTTGATCTGAGCATCGGAGTAACCGGCAGCCTGATAGGCCGTGGCATCAAAGGTCTTCTGAGAGACCTGGCTCTTGTAGGTCTCGTACTGATAGTAGTAGGGCTGATCTTCGGGGTTTGTCTCGCTGAAGTAGTTGGTATCATCCTGCACGCACTGCAGCAGCTTGTTGTACTGGTCCAGCTGGGTCTGGTAGATCTTGAGCTGGCTTTCCAGGTTATCCTGCTGCATGTCGATATCCGTGCTCTTGATGTGGGCCACGAGGTCGCCCTCGTTCACATAGCTGCCCTCCGAAATATACATCTCGGTAATGGAGCCGGAATAACTGGACATGATATAGGTTTTATTGCTGGCCTGCACGGTGCCTGCGTTCTGGCTGACATAAATGCGGTTGGTATGGGTGCTCCACACCACCAGAAACAGCATGAAGATGCCCACCAGAATGACAAAAGCGTAGCCATAAGGTGGCAGCTTTTTTTCCATCATGATGCGGCGGTCCTGCAGATCCGAAAGGTTCTGAACTTTAATCGTCATAATTACTTGGTCTCCATAAAGACATCGACCACGGCATCATCCTCATCCTGATTGACATAGATGGTATAGGAGGTGCCGGTCAGTTTCTGCTCATTCTCAAAAGCGTGGACCTGCAGCTTGTAGGAAGCCAGCTGGCTTTCGGGCATGGGGCCGGTGTAGTGGGCATACAGGCAGTTCTTCACGCGCAGAACAGCATCCATATGGTAGTCCTGCTCCATCTGGCCGATGAACTGGGTACCTGCTGCATCATGTACAGGTGCATCTGACGGTCCTCACCAACCACCATGGCCTGCACAATGGGGCCAATGGGCTGTGCGTTGTTGCTCTTGATAAAGTTGTGCATCTGGGTCAGCACCACGGGCAGACTGGCCATCTCTTCCGGATGGATCTCACGGGAGAGCACATTGGTGAGCTTCAGGGTCTTGTTCTCGGCTACTTTGATCTCTTTCATGTTGAATACCTCGGTTCCTTTTCAGATTTACCTCAGAAGAGGCAGTAATAGGCAATCGAGAAAGGGGAGAAAACCGCTGCAGAGAGCAGCTTCCTCTCCGCTCCCGATCGCCTACTACTTATAAAAGTAATAGGGATCTTGCAAATAAAATGTGCCCGGAGGCATTTTGCCTCCGGGCACACCATAGTGAGGCATAGTTACCTGAGCAGGCGGGGCCTGTTCGGGATAACACCATCTACTTCTACTAAACAGAAAGTCTTTCTAGCTCTTTTTTATCTGACACAGCAAAACTATGTCAAATCAAGCTATCCATCATGAATGACTCCCTTTCATATGTAACCGGGTACGCACCCGGCTGCAACACATCAATAGGTGATCGACTCACCGTCGTCATCCTCTTCCACCACGGCCTGCATGACAGACTGCTTGGGCTCTGCCTTTTTGCTGCGGTAGATACCCTGCTGCATGTTCCACAGCTCGTAGTACTTGCCTTCCTTGGCAAGCAGCTCATCGTGCGTGCCGCGTTCCACGATCTTGCCGTGATCCATCACAAGGATCAGATCACAGTCACGAACGGTGGACAGGCGGTGAGCTACGATCAGCATGGAACGATCTGCAAGCTGATCGTAGATCATGTTGAAGATCAGATTTTCCGTAGCAAAGTCCAGATTACTGGTGGATTCATCCAGAATGTAGAGGTTGGAATCTTTCAGGAAAGCGCGTGCCAGCGCAATGCGCTGTTTTTCACCGCCGGACAGACCGTTGCCTGCTTCTTCCAGATAGGTGTTATACTGCAGGGGCAGATGACGGATAAAGTCGTGAGCATCTGCCTTCTTGGCAGCTTCCTTAACTTCGTCCATCGTAGCGTCCATACGGGAAACGCGGATGTTATCATAAATGGTCTTGCTGAACAGCTCAACGTTCTGCGGCACATAAGAAATTGCGCGACGGACAGAGTCGTTGGTGTATTCAGCCAGATTCACACCGTTCAAGTCAATCTCGCCATCTTCCGGCTCATAATACTTAAGCAGAAGCTTGGTGATCGTGGATTTGCCGCTGCCGCTGCTGCCCACCAGCGCGACCTTTTTACCGGCCGGAATGGTAAAGCTGATGTGATCCAGTGCAGGAGCACGGTTGCCATAACGGAAAGTGACATCCTTGAACTCGATATCGCCCTCCACCTTGTCCAGATCGGTGCGGTCTTCGTCGCCGACCGTCTCGGAGGGATAATCCATGATCTCGCCCAGACGCTTCATGGAAATGCTGGCCTCCTGAATCTGCATCTGCAGACCGATCAGGTTGCTCAGCGGGGAAGTAAAGTAAGAGGACAGCGTGCTGAAGGCCATGAATCCGCCCAGTGTCATCTCCCCCTTCAGAACCTGACTGATACCCACATAGGTGGTCAGCATGCTGAAACCGGTGGAAATGAAGGAGGAAATCAGGCCCTGCGTGGTGCTGATCTTGCTGGAGCGCAGGCTGATCTTCAGGCTCTTGATGTACTCACGCTCGAGGTTCTCCATTTCGGTATCCTCGTTGGCGTTGCACTTGACCGTCTCAATGCCGCGCAGGCTTTCGATCATCTGCTGTTCAGTGCAGCAGACTGCACCATGGTCTCTTCGTTGATCTTTTTGTAAGGCTGCTTGTAGATCAGCACCAGCAGAATGCTGACCAGAGCCATGAACAGCGAGATCGAGAAGAGCATCGCATTCATGCGGAACAGGATGATACCGGTGATAATGGCCATCGAGATATCCATGATCAGGCTCAGCGCAATGCTGGTAAAGATGGATTTGATGGTGTTTGCATCCGAATAACGGGTGGTGATATCACCAGTCTTGCGGGTGGCAAAGAACTTCATGGGCAGACGGAAGATATGCCCGAAGTAACCCAGCATCAGCGGAATATCGATCTTGATGGATAGGTGGATCAGAACCCACTGCCGGACAAAGCCCACCAGCGTATTGGTGATGCTGACCATGCTGAACACAAGGATCAGCGTGACCAGCAGATTGTCTAGGCCATATGGCAAGACCTCGTCCATCAGGATCTTGTTGAACATGGAGGAGGCAATGCCCAGGATCGTAACGATCAGAGAACTCAGGATCGCATAGGCAAAGAGCTTTTTCTGGGGCAGCAACAGGTCGACGTAACGCTTGAACATGCCGCCCTTTTCGATCTTACCGCCCTTGAACTCCGAGGTGGGGTTCATCAGCAGCAGAACACCGGTAAAGTTCTTGTAGAACTCATCCAGAGAGATCTTTTTCAGCTCACTGCCAGGGTCGCCGATCACGACATAATCCTTGCACTTGTGTTTTTTGCCGTTCTTCTCATCTTCCTTGGCGGCTTCGGCTTCTTTCAGCATGTGCCGACGACGCTCACCGTCATCTTTGATGGTGGTCTTTTTAAAGACGACCACAAAGTGGGCCAGACCCTGATCGGTGATGACCTGCGCAATGCAGGGCAGCGAGAAATCGCTGAGGAAATTTTCACGGTCTACGCGAACCGCTGCAGTGGTGAAACCCAACTCATTAGCGGCTTTCTGCAAACCAACAAGGTTCGTGCCTTTCAGGTCGGTACCCATCATATCGCGCAGGCGGGTGATGGTAACTTCCTTTTTGTAATGGAGGCACACCATTGCGAGGCAGGCAGCCGCACAGTCAGTAGTGTCGTGCTGCCGGACATAGGTATAACGCATAGATGCTTCCTTTGATCATATACAAATTTATTCAAACAGCGGCAGGCGTTTTGAAGAAGCGGCCTGCCGCAGATCTGACAACGTGAAAAGAGCCGGAGCCTGAAACAACAGCACAGAGACCGGTGCTTTGTCCTGTCCTGCGGAGAACCATGACAAAACACCGGTCGGCTGCTATCAAAAGAAGGGAGCACCTACCCTTTGATCTGTGTGCCGGACTTTGGAAAAACAGATACAAATTCCCAAAGCTTATAAGCAGTATACCACAATGTGACATCTTCTTCAAGTAGTCAAATTTTAAGAAATCATTATGCTTGATGCTTTTTTCGCATGGATGCTGTGTTTTTGGGACAGAGAAGCCCAAAAAACAGAGGAGAAACACGACTGCATGGCTGTACAGAAAAAGGGTGTAGTATGGGACAAACAAAAAAGGCAATGTTCTGTGGAACATTGCCTTTTCTTCTGGCGCCTCTTGCCTGACTCGAACAGGCGACACCCTGATTAACAGTCAGGTGCTCTAACCGACTGAGCTAAAGAGGCAGATCACATTTGTGACTGCGAAAGATATTATACCGCATAAGAATGCCTTTTTGCAAGCTCAATTTTTAAAAATAATCATTTTTGGCAAAATAAAACCGTCCTGCAGTGTTTTTGAAAACGCTGCAGGACGGTAAAGTACATATTATAAAAGAAGGAAAGGCTTATTTCAGCTTGCTCTTGGCCTTCATGCGCTGCTCGTGGTTCAGGATCTGCTTGCGGATGCGCAGATTTTCAGGAGTGACCTCCAGCAGCTCGTCCTGTGCCAAGAATTCCAGGCAGCCTTCCAGGCTGAGCTTGCTAATGGGGATCAGGCGCAGAGCATCATCGGAGCCGGATGCACGGGTGTTGGTCAGGTGCTTGGTCTTGCAGACGTTGACATCCACGTCCTCGCCGGAAGCGGTGTAGCCAATGACCATGCCCTCGTAGACCTTTTCACCAGCGCCCACCAGAAGGGTGCCACGCTGCTGAGCATTGAACAGACCGTAGGTGACAGCCTCGCCGGTCTCAAAGCTGACCAGAGAACCGGTGGAGCGGTTGGCAATCATGCCAGCCCAGACATCGTAACCGTCGAAGATCTGGTTGATGATGCCTTCGCCGTGGGTATCGGTCAGGAACTGGTTGCGGTAGCCGAACAGGCCGCGGCTGGGCATACGGAACTCCAGACGCACGCGGTCGGTGCCCAGAGATTCCATCTGCTGCAGGATAGCCTTGCGCTGGCCCAGACCGGTCATGACAGCGCCCTGATACTGGGTGGGCACATCGATGACGACATGCTCCATAGGCTCATAGGTCTTGCCGTCGATGACCTTGGTCAGAACGTGCGGGGGGAGAGACCTGCAGCTCATAACCTTCACGGCGCATGGTCTCGATCAGGATGGACAGGTGCATCTCACCACGGCCCATAACGCGGAAGGAATCGGTGGTGGCGGAATCCTCCACCTTCAAAGCGACATCCTTCAGCAGCTCCTTCTGCAAACGGTCACGGATCTGGCGGCTGGTGACGTACTTGCCCTCGCGGCCGGCCAGCGGGCTGTCGTTGACGGAGAAGGTCATTTCAACGGTAGGATCGTTGATCTTCACGAAGGGCAGCGGCTCCACATTGGAGGGGCTGCACAGGGTATTGCCGATGGTCACGTCGGGCAGGCCGGAGAATGCCACGATATCGCCGGCGGTGATATTATCGCACGGCTGACGGCCATTGGCTGGAAGTCGTACAGCTTGGTCAGACGACCGCGCATTTTCAGATCCTGATTGTGCCAGTCACAGACGACAACTTCCTCGCCCACCTTGGCAACGCGTTCTGGATGCGGCCAATGCCGATGCGGCCCACGAAGTCGTTATAGTCCACAGAGGACACCAGCATCTGGAAGGGAGCCTCGGGGTCGCCCTCAGGCGGCTTGATGGTGCTCAGCAGAGTATCGAACAGAGGGATCAGGTCGGTGCCGGGCACATCCGGGTCCAGGCTTGCGGTGCCATCACGGCCGCAGCAGAACAGCATGGGGCAGTCCAGCTGCTCATCGGTAGCGCCCAGATCCATCAGCAGGTACAGAACTTCGTCGATGACTTCCTTGATGCGGGCATCGGGGCGGTCGATCTTGTTGATGGCCACCACCAGACTCAGGTTCTGCTGCAGAGCCTTCTGCAGCACAAAACGGGTCTGGGGCATGCAGCCCTCGGCAGCGTCCACCAGCAGCAGAACGCCGTTGACCATCTTCAGCACGCGCTCCACCTCGCCGCCAAAGTCGGCATGGCCCGGAGTATCGACAATATTGATCTTGACACCCTTGTAGGTGCAGGAGCAGTTCTTGGCCAGAATGGTAATGCCACGCTCACGCTCGATATCGCCGCTGTCCATGACGCGCTCAGCCACGACCTGATTATCGCGGAATGCGCCGCTCTGACGCAGCATTGCGTCCACCAGGGTGGTCTTGCCGTGGTCAACGTGAGCGATAATGGCAACGTTGCGCAAATCGTTACGAACCATAAAATTCAACCTCTCTATTATTAAAACTCATAAAATACGAACGAACGTCATACAAGTTTAAGTTTATAACAGAAAGGGGTGGTTTGTCAAGATGTATAAAAAAATTTTTCAACCTTTCGGCAAAATGCCTGAGAAAAGCCATGCGATTTGTGCGGCGTGTACCTTTAGAATATGCTATACTAAGGGTACAGAAGAAATAAAGCCGGAGGTGTTTTTATGAAGATCACATTTCTGGGCGCGAACCATGAGGTCACCGGCAGCTGCACTTTGATCGAAGCGGCTGGGCAGCGCTTTTTGATCGACTGCGGCATGGAGCAGGGCAAGGACGTATACGAGAACCAGCCCATCCCGGTGGCACCCGGCGAGATCGACTGGGTGCTGGCCACCCATGCACACATCGACCATACCGGTATGCTGCCGCTGCTGGTGCGCAACGGCTTCCGCGGCAAGATCTATGCCACGAACCCCACGGTGGAGCTGTGCGGCATCATGCTGCGGGACTCGGCCCATATTCAGGAATTTGAAGCGGAGTGGAAAAACCGCAAGGGCCAGCGCTCCGGGCGCAGAACCGGTGGAACCGATGTATACTGTGCAGGATGCTGAAGCAGCCATGAAGCTGTTTGTGGGCAAGGCCTATGAGCAGCGCTTCCAGCTTGCACCGGGCATTGAAGCCCGCTTTGTGGATGTGGGCCATCTGCTTGGCTCGGCCAGCATAGAGCTTTGGATCACCGAGGGTGAGACCACGACCAAGCTGGTATTCTCCGGTGATATCGGCAATCTGGATCAGCCCATCATCAAGGATCCTGCTTACATCAAAGAGGCGGACTACGCCTTTATGGAATCTACCTACGCGACCGCAGCCACGGCCCGAAGCCGGACTATGTGAGCGAGCTGACGAAGATCCTGCAGCGCACCTTTGACCGGGGCGGCAATGTGGTCATTCCCAGCTTTGCGGTGGGCCGCACGCAGGAGATGCTCTACTTTATCCGTGAGATCAAGGAAAAGGGCCTTGTGAAGGGACACGGCAACTTCCCGGTGTACATTGACAGCCCGCTCGCCATCGAGGCGACCCGCATCTTTAAAGATACCGACCCGGACTGCTTTGATGCGGACACCCGCGCTCTGCTGGAAAAAGGCATTGATCCGATCACCTTCCCGGGGCTGCGCGTCACGGTGACCAGTGATGAATCCCGCATGATCAATGCAGACCGCGTGCCAAAGGTCATCCTCTCGGCCAGCGGTATGTGCGAGGCAGGCCGCATCCGCCACCACCTCAAGCACAATCTGTGGCGGCCGGAGTGCACCATTCTGTTCGTGGGCTATCAGGCGGTGGGCACGCTGGGCCGCACCCTACTGGAAGGTGCCACGACGGTAAAACTGTTCGGTGAACCTATTGAGGTGCAGGCAGAACTGTGCCAGCTCACCGGCATGTCCGGCCATGCGGACAGAGAAGGTCTGCTGCGGTGGGTGAACTCCTTTGAGCAGAAACCAAAGCGTGTGTTCGTGATGCACGGCGAAGATGAGACCGAGGACCACTTTGTGCAGACCTTGACGGAACAGGGCTTCACTGCCTGCGCACCCTACAACGGCGCACAGTGGGCCATCGGAGCCGAGGGAGCCGTATGCCTGCAGGAGGGCATGCGCGTCCGCATTGAGCACAAGGCCAATGAAGGCCAGAGCCGTGCGGCCAGTGTGTTCCAGCGGCTGGTCAGCGCCGGCAAGCGCCTGCTGCGGGTCATCGAGCACAACGAGGGCGGCGCAAACAAAGACCTTGCCAAGTTTGCCGACCAGATCAATGCCCTGTGCGATAAGTGGGACCGATAAAGCAAAACAAAAGCACCGTGACCCAAAAGGCCACGGCGCTTTTTTGTATGGAGCGGGCAATGGGAATCGAACTAATAAACCACGTTCTAACGCTGTAAAACGTCAGATTTTATCCTCTTGCCAGCGCTATTTTTATCGTGAATCGTGTATCATTCTGTGCACTATACAAGAATGTTGGAAGCAACTGTGTGTTAAAAAGTGTGTTACAAATCAGCCGTTTTCCAGCAGCTTGAGGAAAGCAGCATTGACGGCCTGGGCGGTGTTTTCCGCGTCCCCGGTGAGAGCGTGGGAGTACTGGCCGAGGGTGTCCATGTTCTGGCTGTGGCCTACCAGCTCTTTGATTTCGCCCTCTGGCAGCGTCTTGACCACGCTGACAAAGGTGTGCCGCAGCTCATACACTGATATTCTGTCAATGCCGTTCGCCTTGCAATAGGCCTGCCAGCGCTTCCAGTAATACAGTTCGCTGCTGATTTCAAACACGCTTTCCCGTGTCCCTGTCACTGCCCGCTGCTGTTCCAGCACGGCACGGGCAAGGCCAGACAGCACGAAAGACCGGATTGCATTCTGGTTTTTGCCTTGTGTTTCCTCACCGTGGATGTTGATAGATCGGCGCACATTCACCGTGTTGCCCTGCACGTCTGCCCAGCGCAGCCCCAACAGCTCCCCGGGCCGCAAGCCTGTAAGCGTCTGGAAGCGGTAGGCATGTATAAAGTCATCATGCACCCGTTTGCCCCTGTAAAGCGTTGTATCAATGCTGAACAGCTTTACCAGATCGGCAGGCTGCAACACGCTCTTGCCCTTATAACGGGCGCTGGCGGGTATCTGTACATCCTCCGGCAGGAACGTGGAGAGCTTTGCTTTGCGGCAGTATTTGCAGAATGCCCGGAGATCGCTGGCAATCAGCTGCAAGGTTTTGCGGCTCTTCCCGGCGGCAGCGGCCTTGTTGATGATGGTTTGCAAGTCCCGGTCTGTAAGGGTGTTGACCTTCTTTTTGCCGATGATCGGCAGCACCCAGGTGCGCCACCGGCTTTCTACGGGCTTCCAGTTGCCTGTGCTGGTGGTAAGTTTGAGATCATCTATCCATAGCTGATAGACGTTCTCGACCCGTCCGGCCTTGACTGCAATATCATTTTCCAGCCAAGCATCAGCCTTTGCATTGGCTTCCCGCTGCCCTGTCCTGCCCTGCGTGGAGCTGTAAAACTGCTTGCGCACGCCGTCTTTCTGCACGGCTATGCGCCAGCGCTGGTATTTTTCTTCCCATTGCGCGGTGTTCGTTCTCTTGTTCATCTGGCTGCACCCCCCTTTCTATGTCAATGATTGCCCGTCAGTGGGTGTCCTCATTTTTGAGGAGACCCCTTGACAGCCGATTTTTCGGCCACCACCCGCCGCCTGCTGTGCTCTGTGCAGCGGGCTTTATTTTGCATCAGGGGAACCGCCAAACCGTGTTAAATATTTCATATCTACAGGAGCAATAGGAGCATTTGGATTGAAAAAATTTATCATTACTTACTAGCATATCGCCGTATTCAAGAAAGTTTTTTACTCCCTCATCGGTTAAGCAATCAATAATTGTATCGGCTCTACTTTTTGGACTTGCTAGATCCTCTAAAACTTCATTATATGCTATTAAATCATCTATTGGGCACCCAAGTGCATCCGCTATTTTTTTCAATGTTAATGTTTTAGGGGTTCGCTTGTCAGATTCATATTGTGCATAAGTGGCGCGCTTGACACCCATTTTTTCGGCAACTTGTTCTTGTGTAAGCCCGGCACTCTTTCGCTTTTTTTGCATAAGCTGACCAAAAGTTATCATTATATCACCTACCCAATTTATTTTACCATGTGGAAGAAGTGTTTACAATGTTTACGCAAACAAAAAGAAAAATGATTTATCTATTGACATCACACAAAAAAGTATGCTATGATTTATATGCAGTCAAACGTAAACAAAAAAACCGGCTGTAAGGAGATGAACATAGTGCGATTCAATAAGCAAAAAGCGAAATGTGCACTCATCTGCACCGGCAAGACGCAGATTCAGCTTGCACAGGAAATGACGCTTTCCCGTCCGTGCCTTAGTAAAGCAATGAACGGCGGTAGCGTCAACGCCAACACGGCAAAGCGCATTGCTGCCGCGCTGGGCGTACCGCTGGAAGAACTGGTAGAAAGTGAGGGATGAACGATGTACCGCAAATTTCACAAACTGCGTGTGCGCTTCGCGGAGTGCGAGCTGACGCAGGCTGAAGCCGCCCGGCGGGCAGGCATCCCGCCCAGCACCCTGACAGCGCGAATGACGGGCAGGCTGCCTTTTACCGCGCGGGATATTTCCGGCCTGTGCAAGGCTCTGGACATCCCTACAAGCGAAATTGGCTTGTATTTTTTTGAGGACGAGCCAAAACCGAAGGCCGGGTGATCTGCTATCCGTACCTTGATTTTGATACCAAGACCCAGCGTTTTACTGTTGCCACCTGTGGCAATGGAAGGGGGTGAACACATGAACGACATCAACCGCACCGGCTACATTGCCGCTATTACCAAGCTGCTGGAAAAGGCTGATCTGCGCAAACTGCGCCTGATCTGGGTCTATGTGGAGCGCATGACCCGCACCAACTAAGCCGACCCGGCCTAAACTGGCCGTGTTCATAATAATTTTTGTTTCGCCAGTAGTGGCGAAGAAAGGACGAAACCATGAACGAAATGAAGCATTTTTTCAACACCACCAGCGTTGACACCATCGGCGAGTGCCTGAACGGCGAGAAGCTGCTGAATGCATCCCGCAATGAGAAGGGCAACACCCTGTTGACCTTTGAAAGTGCCTACGAGGGCTACTCCGACCTGCTGACCATTACCCCGGACGGCTCTGTGATCGGCACGTTCATCTGTGACGAAGAACAGCAGCCCCAGACCGTCAACGATACCCAGTGCGCTGCCAATGAGATCGTTAAGATGGACGATCTTATCCGCTATGAGAACAGTGCAGAGTTTCACCGTGCATACGCCGACTTCTTGGACGCAGCGGAACTGCTGGCAGTTGATGGGCAGGCGGTGGTTACTCTGGCAGAGCTGGCACGGAAGTGTGCAGACGCGGCGCAGCTGAATGCCTATCGTTTGGCTACGCGTTACCCTGTGATGGTGCGTGCAGCACTGGGACTGCCCGACATCAACTATACGCCCGGCTTTAACCCGGACGTTGATCTTGACACCGATTCTATTTCTTCGATGCTGCCCAACTACTTCGGCCTGCTGAAGCCGCTGCATGAAGAAGATGGGTGCGACCCTAGCGAGGGCGTTGTTCTGCTGTTCCATGACAAGCCTAACGCCAAAGAACCCAGCGCAGAGCTGAAGATTGTTCCGATGGTGAACGCTGAAGGCGTGCCGGTTCTGTCTGTCAGGGTGAGCGACCTGCCCCAGCAGTAAGCCCAAGACCGCCGACAAACAGAAAGCCGCCTTTCCCTGCGCCAACAGGGACGGGCGGCAAATGGCGGGACAACGCATTGCAGTAATGTTTCCCGCCCTCATTTTAGCAGAAAGAAGAGGGATTTTCAATGTTTGGTTACACCGCTTATCAATTTTTCTTGTGTCGCCCCTGTGGCGCTGATGTTCTTCGTGGGTGCGCTGTGATGTGGTTCAGCGGCATCCGGTAAGGGGGTGTGCAACATGACGAGAGAAGAATCTTTAGAAGCCCTGTGCGTGGCTTTTGAGAAGCTGGACGAGGACGAACAGCGAGGGATGATCCGGCTTATTGAGCAGATGAAGCGTGCCCATACTTTTGGTCTGGACGTCCGTTTTGACGAGCACACTTTCACTTTCTTTATCGCAGATGCAGTGACCAACACCGTTGTTGCCCCGCCGCCGATGAATATTCCCACCGTGGAAGCATGGCTGGACGACTACGAGAAAGAAGAAGCCAAAGAATGACATTGTAAGGTGATATTCTTGCGGTTAAGTCCGTTTTATGGTACAATAGCAGCGTGATACGAACGCTCTTTTAGACCATTACAATGCGTAAAATTTAACGGTGATGCGTGGAGTACGGAGCACCACCCCCACCCCTGAGAGCGTGTGACGGCCCAGCAAGCCGCTGTGCGCTCTTTTTATTTGCCGGAGGTCATTCGATACCATGAAGAAAAGGCTCAAGAAATGCCCTGTCTGTGGGGCTGTGATGTACCAGTTTGCACCGGGAATCCGCTGTCTTGACTGCGAGATGAAGCAAGCCCAGGATGAACGGGAGCGGAACCGCGTAAAAACTCTGGCATGGGCTGCATATCATCTGGAACACGGCGAACGGCTGTCACTGGGCGAAGTGGCCGCTATGGCTGACGCTATGGGCATGAGCTACGGCGCATACAGTTTACAGTTGTCCCAGCAGAAACACAATGTAGCAACAAATTGACATTTCATAGCATTATATTTGCATTTTACAACGCAATGTGGTATACTGAGCATAGCAGGCGGCTTATAGCGCCGTCCGGCTCCTGACTGCTCTTTGCTGCACGGTCTGGCTGTGGGTGTGCCATGACCCACGATCAGAGCGCCCAGCATTGCAGGAGCGGACATACCCCTTGCACCCGGGCTTTTCCTTTCCCCGGTGCACCATGCGCGGCATAAGGTTTGCCGCCTGCTGCTTTTTACGTCTACTCATACGGAAAATGAGGTGCTATCAATGGAGAATCCCACCACTACCCCAAGCGCCGCCCAGCAGCCCGAAAATAACGGCTCTGAGCGGATGTTTACCCAATCCGAACTAAATACCATCGTTGCAGATCGGCTTGCCCGTGAGCGCTCCAAGAGTGCCGAGCGCGTGGGCGACCTTGACGCACGAGAAAAAGACCTGAAGCCCGCGAGGAAGCGTTGGAAGCCAAGAGCCAGCGCTTCAACCAGTGGGAAGCCCGGGAAGCCTGCAAGCAGTATCTGACTGATAACCATATCAGCACGGCGCTGCTGGATAAGCTGGACACCAGCGACCCGGAAGCGTTCAAGACTGCTGTAAAGGCGGTGCAGAGCGTCACCGGCAACGGGTACACCGTCACCACCACGACCACCGGCGCAAAGGTGGACACCCCGCCGATGTGGCTTTCTCAGGGCAAAGACAAAGACGCTGAGTTAAAGCGGGCTTTCGGTCTGAACAACTGAAAGAGGATCTATAAATGGCTATTGAGTTAGCAACCCAGTTCCAGGCATATACAGACGAACAGTTTTACTCCGAGAGCAAGACCAGCCTTGTAACCAACAAGGATTTCAGCTTTGACGGTGCAAAGACCATCAAGCTGTATAAGGTCAAAACCACCGATATGGAGGACTTCAACCGCAACGGCCCCATTCTGGACGGCAACAAGTCCCAGTATGGCACGATCAGCACCCTGCAGGCCACCACCGAGACATTCACGATCAACAAAGATCGTTCTTTCACGTTCGAGGTGGACAAGATGGACACGGACGAAACCAAGATGCAGGTTGCAGCCGCCAGCGCTCTGGCACGGCAGCAGCGTGAGAAGGTGTTCCCGGAGATCGACTCCTATGTTTACAGCGTGATGGCAGCAAATGCAGGCATTAAGCCGGAAGCCGCAGCCCTGACCGCTGAAAACATCTATACCGAGATCATCACGCAAATGCCCAGATGGATGATGCAGAAGTGCCCGCATCTGACCGCGTGCTTATTCTGACCCCCACCGCCTACACGCTCCTGAAGCAGTCCAAGGCCACCTTTGACAATCAGGACATTGGTGCAGAACTGCGCAAGAAGGGCGTTATCGCCCAGCTGGACGGCTGAACGTGGTCAAGATCGCGTCTAACCGCCTGCCCGAGAAGTTCGGCTTCATGATCGCGCATCCCGTGGCTACCGTGGCCCCGGTCAAGCTGGCAGAGTACAAGATTCACCTTGACCCGCCTTTCCTGTCCGGCAGTCTGGTAGAGGGCCGTATTTACTACGACGCGTTTGTTCTGGAAAACAAGGCAAAGGCTATCTATTATCAGGCAATCGCCTGATATGGCATCATCTGGGCGCATGGGGCAACCTGTGCGCCCTTTTTGTATCGAGGTGAGTATATTTGAAGATCAAACTTTCAACTCCCGCAGAGGTACGCCGCACGCTGTCCAAGATCGCAAATATGCTGCTGAATAACCAGATCGACCCGCAGCGGGCAACAGCTATCACAAATTGCTGCAACAGCGTTCTAAACTGCATCCGCATTGACGAACAGCAGAAGAAGCTGGCAGAGCTGGAAAAGCTGCTGGACGAGGTGGAAGCGAATGGAGCTTGACCGACTGGAAAAGCGCATCCGGGCGCTACAGGCCCGGAAAGCGGCCAGAGCTGCCACGTTTGAGCGCGTGCAGGGCATCGACCCCACCGAGCACGAAGCGGCTGTATACCACGCTATCCACGCGGATATAGCAGCCGATGCACACACCTACTACAATCTTCCCGGTGGGCGTGGCTCCTGCAAATCGTCCTTTGTGTCGTTGGAGATCGTGGACGGCATCCAGAAAGACCCCACCGCACCGGCTCTGCTGTGGTGTTCAGGCGGTGGGGCAGCACCTTGAGGGAATCCGTGTTTGCACAAATCCAATGGGCTATTGACGCACTGGGCGTGTCTGACCTGTGGAGCTGCACCGTGTCCCCTATGCGCTGCACCTACCTTCCCACCGGCGCGCAGATCATCTTCCGAGGGCTGGACGATAACAGCAAGATCAAGTCTATCAAGCCTGCAAAGGGCTTTTTCCGGTGGGTGTGGTTCGAGGAATTTTCCGAGCTGCCCGGAGAAAACTTTGTCCGCAGCGTGATGCAGTCCGTGGGCCGTGGCGGTAAGCCTGTGGTGTTCCGCAGCTTCAACCCGCCTGTGTCCCTGAATAACTGGGCAAATAAGTTTATCCAGCAGCCCAATGAGGAAGCATTGACCCTGCACACGGATTACACCCAGGTGCCGCCTGAATGGCTGGGAGAGGTGTTTCTGAACGAAGCCCAGCGCATCCAGAGCCTAAACCCGAAGGTGTACGAGCATGAGTATTTGGGCATTCCCACCGGCAGCGGCGGCGAGGTTTTCACCACGCTGGAAGTGCGAGAGATCGCGGACGAAGAGCTTGCAATGCAGTGTTACCGCTATGTGGGCTGTGATTTTGGCTTTGCGTCTGACCCTGCTGCCGTTGTGGCGCTGTACTATGACCGCAGCACCGAAACCATCTATTTTGCGGATGAGATTTACAAGCGCGGCCTGTCAAATGAAGCCCTTGCCGCCGAGATCCGGGCACACGGCCTTGACCATGTGGGAGAACCCCGGAAGAACCCCATCACAGGCGCAGAAACGGCCCCGGAACAGGTTATTTATTGCGACTGCGCCGAACCCAAGAGCATCATGGACTTGCGTACATACGGCTTGCAGGCGCGTCCCTGCACCAAGCACCCCGGCTGTGTAAACTACCGCATCAAGTGGCTGCAAAAGCGGACGCTTGTAGTTGACCCCCGGCGCACGCCCAACATCTACCGTGAGTTCTCGCAATACGAGTATGACACGGACAAGGACGGCAATTTTCTGCCCAGTGTGCCAGATAGGGACAATCACACCATAGACAGCGTTGCATACAGCCTTGACCGTCTTATTTTCAACAAGAACGAAGGAGCGTAAAACCATGCTGGAAATGCATCTGACCTGCCCGAACTGCAAAAAGACCTTTGTTGTCTATGACTGGCAGCTGTGGAGAGACAGCGAGGAAAACGAGAGCTTTCAATGCCCCTGCTGCCATACTGCCCCGGATGAAGAAGCCTGTTATCGGCTGAAGGATGGCTTTTTGGAGCTGTGCGACGTTGACCGGCATTGGAACCACGACAAAGAGAGCGCACCGCTGCCGCCTGAAAAACAGAGCTGGCATATCGAGGTAAAGCCGGGTTGATAACACACTAAAAATCAGAAGTGTGTTAAATAGTGTGTTATAGCAAAAGAAAAGAGCCTAGATTTCAACGAATCTAGGCTCTTTTTGATGGAGCGGGCAATGGGAATCGAACCCACCTCCTCAGCTTGGAAGGCTGATATACTAGCCGATGTACGATGCCCGCATTTACGAACGATATTATAGCATGTTCCGGCACAAATGTCCAGCCCAATTTTTTGTATGTTCCTTAAAGCACCGGAAAAGAATGCCGGAACGGCCTTGCTTTTCCATACGGCTCTGCTACAATAGAAAAGAACGGAGGGAGAGAGGATGGAGCCGGAAGCAGAGATCATTCGTACGCAGCTGTTTGCCCTGCGGGATGAAACATACCGCACCTTTCACAGTGCGTTGATGCCCACCGTGCCGCCGGAAACGGTGATCGGCGTGCGTGTTCCGGCTCTGCGCAGGTTGGCAAAACAGCTCGCAGGCACAGCGCAGGCAGAAGTGTTTTTACAGGCCCTGCCGCATGGATACTACGAAGAGAACAACCTCCACGCGTTTCTGATCGAACTTATCCGGGACTACGACAGGGCGCTGGCTGAAACGGAAGCGTTCCTGCCCTACATCAACAACTGGGCCACCTGTGACTGCTTTTGCCCCAAAGTGTTTGCAAAGCACAAGAAGGAACTGCTGGTGCCCATTCGCCGCTGGCTGGATTCGGGCGAGGTGTACACCGTGCGCTATGGCATGGAGATGCTGATGCGCTATTATCTGGATGATGCATTCCGGCCGGAATATCTGGAATGGGTGGCCGATGTGCGCAGCACGGAATACTATATCAATATGATGCGGGCATGGTATTTTGCCACGGCACTGGCAAAGCAGCCGGATGCCGCGCTGCCGTGGCTCACAGAAAAGCGGCTGGATTTGTGGACCCACAACAAAGCCATCCAGAAAGCGGTGGAAAGCCGCCGCATTCCGCCCGGAATGAAGCAGCTGCTGCGCGGTCTGCGCAGCCGTTCATAAAAGCTTCCGGATTTCCGCGCAGATTTCCTGTTTACTTTATGAATGTTTTATTGTAAAATAAGCTATAGTAAAAAATGTCAGGGTATGCCTATGCCCTGACGGAAGATAAAAACAGGTGGTGTTTGGATTATGGCATTGAAATATCAGCGTATCCTTCTGAAGATCAGCGGCGAAGCACTGGGCGGCGAAAAGGGCATGGGTTTTGATGAACCCACCATGGACGCGATCTGCGGCGGCGTGAAGAAAGCACACGAGCTGGGCGTACAGATCGGTATCGTGGTTGGCGGCGGCAACTTCTGGCGCGGCCGTTCCAGCGGCAAGATGGAGCGCACACTGGCCGATAAGATCGGTATGCTGGCAACCGTGATGAACGCACTGGCTGTCTCCGACAAGCTGGAACAGCTGGGTGTGCCCACTGAGGTGTTCACCTCCATCACCATGCCGCAGGTGGCACAGCCCTTTACCCGCAAGGATGCTCTGCGCGCCATGGATGAGGGCAAGATCGCCGTGTTCGGCGGCGGCACCGGCAACCCGTTCTTCTCCACGGATACGGCAACCGCTCTGCGCGCTGTGGAAGTGAGCGCCGATGTGATGTTCAAGGCTACTATGGTGGATGGCGTTTACGATAAGGACCCCCACAAGTACCCGGATGCAAAGAAGTATGATACCCTCACCTTTACCAAGGTGCTGGAAGACCAGCTGGCTGTCATGGATGGCACTGCTGCCACTCTGTGCCGCGACAACAAGCTGCCCATCCTCGTGTTCGATCTGGCCGACCCGGACAACATTGCCCGTGCCGTGCAGGGCGAGAATGTGGGCACACTGGTTTACGAGGGCTGAACGCCTGCAGCCGACATACATTATAGGGCAGACGCATTGCAGCGCAGCCCCAAGATAAAAAGGAACAGGAGACTACCGCAATGAGCAGCAACACCAAGGTTTACGAAGACAAGATGAAGAGTTCGGTCGAACATCTGGGCCGCGAACTGGGCGCTGTGCGCGCAGGCCGCGCAAATCCCGCTGTGCTGGATAAGGTCAGCGTGGATTATTATGGTGCCCCCACTCCCATCCAGCAGGTGGCATCCGTGGCTGTGGCCGAAGCACGCACCCTGACCATTACCCCGTGGGACCGTACTCTGCTGCGCCCCATCAGCAAGGCCATCATGGCCAGCGATGTGGGCATCACTCCCATTGATGACGGCTCTACCATCCGCCTGAACTTCCCGGCTCCCACCGAGGAGCGCCGCAAGCAGCTGGCAAAGGAAGTTTCCAAGCTGGGCGAGGAGGCTAAGGTGGCAGTGCGCAACATCCGCCGCGAGGCTATGGATAAGGCCAAGGCCATGAAGAAGGCCGGCGAGCTGACCGAGGACAGCCAGAAGACTATGGAAGAGGATGTCCAGAAGCTGACCGACAAGTATATCAAGAACATCGATGCTGCGGTGGAAGAAAAGCAGAAGGAGATCATGTCTGTCTGATCTGCGCAGATGCAATAACTGGAGGTGCCGTGCGCTGAAGAAGAGTGCGCGGCACTTTTGTTGAAGGCGGCGTTGCTGCCGGGAGGAAACAATGGCGCATCCGAAAGAATTTGCCGAGGGCCTTTCCATCGGCATCATCATGGACGGTAACGGCCGCTGGGCAAAGAACCGCGGCCTGCCCCGCACTGCCGGGCACAAAAGAGGCGCAGAGGTGTTCAGCGATATCGCAGATTACTGCGATGAGCTGGGCGTTTCGTCGGTGTACTTCTATGCGTTTTCCACCGAGAACTGGAAGCGCCGCCTGGAAGAGGTCAACGCCATCATGCGGCTGTTCGGCGAATATCTGCTGAAGGGCTTTGACTACAAGAACCGCAATATCCGCATCAAGTTCATGGGCGACCGCACGGTGCTGGATGAAAAGCTGCAGCAGCTGATGAACAAGCTGGAAGCAGATTCTTCGGTCAAGACCGGCATGACCCTGAACATTGCCATCAACTACGGCGGCCGCCCGGAGATCGTGCGGGCGGCGCAGCAACTGGCGGCAAAGGCGGCGGCAGGGGAGATAAAGCCCGAAGAGATCACGGAACAGCTGCTCAGCGATGCCATGTATACCGCTGGCCAGAAGGACCCGGATTTTATCCTGCGCCCCAGCGGAGAAAAGCGGCTGTCCAACTTCATGCTCTGGCAGGCAGCTTACTCGGAGCTGGTAGAAATGGACGTTCTGTGGCCGGATTTCACCCGCAGCGATCTGGACGCTGCTATTGAGGAGTTCAATCATCGTTCCCGCCGGTTTGGCGGACTGTAAACCCAAGACCTCCTGCACACGGTGCAGGGACCGGACGGCCCGGCGGCTTTGCCGGAGCCAAACTTAATCCAGAGGGGTGCGGCACCGACCGGTGAAAAGGAGATCCAATCTATGAAAACACGTGTTATTACTGCGATCGTGGGCATCATCGTACTGATCGGCGTGATGTTCACCTTCAACACTCTGATCTTTAATCTGGTCATCGCGGCCATTACGCTGATCGCCGTTCACGAGATCTACAGTGCCCTCGGCTTTGAAAAGAAGGACTGGCTGATGTATGCGGTTCTGGTGCCGTATACACTGCTGGTCATGACGAGCAACTATCAGGTCATGCGGCGTCTGGTGATGCCGATGTCCTTTCTGCTGGTCACCTTTTATGCCATCTATCTGGTGGTGCGCAATGGTACCATCAGCTATCAGAAGGCCAGCGGTCTGCTGATGTTCTCCGGTATCGTGATCTTCTGCTTCTATTCCTTTATCCGGCTCAAGGAGCTGCTGCCGGTGGAGCAGTACGGCTACGATGCGGTGTTCTTTATCTTGCTCATCCTCTGCTTTGCCTGGGGCGGCGATACCTGTGCCTACTTTGCAGGCCGTGCCTTTGGCAAGCACAAGCTCTGCCCGGTGGTTAGCCCCAAAAAGACCGTGGAAGGTGCCATTGGCGGTGTTCTGGGCACCATGGTGTTTGGTGTGATCATCACACTGGTGTACTCAGTGGCGGCAAACCGGATGGAAGCCTTCACCCGCACCAATATCGGCGTTTCCATGTACGTGATCATTGCGCTGCTGGGCTGCGTGGCGGCGGTGCTTGGCATTTATGGCGATCTGTTTGCCAGCGTGGTCAAGCGCCAGTGCGGCATCAAGGATTACGGCACCATCTTCCCGGGGCACGGCGGCATTCTGGACCGCTTTGACAGTGTGATGTTCATTGCGCCCTTTGTGACCATGGTCATTACGGCGGTGTTCTACTATTAAAAGGGGGAACGTGTGATGTCGAAAAAAATCACTCTGCTGGGTTCTACCGGTTCCATCGGCACCCAGAGTCTGGATGTGATCCGTGCACAGGGCTATGAGGTGTTCGGTCTTTCTGCCCACAGCCATGTAGACAAGATCCTGCAGCAGATCGAAGAGTTTCATCCGCGCTATGTCTGCATGACCGACCCGGATGCGGCCCGCAGGCTGGATGCGGAGCTTTCCGGTCGTGTAGATGCGCCCCGGCTGCTGGTAGGGCCAGAAGGGCTCAAGCAGCTGGCCGCACTGGACGGCACCGATGTGGTGCTGAACAGCGTGGTGGGCATTGCAGGCCTTGGTGCCAGCCTGTGCGCGATCGAAAGCGGGCATGATCTGGCCCTTGCCAACAAGGAGAGTCTTGTCACCGGCGGCCATCTGGTCACACAGGCCGTGGCAAAGCATGGTGTAAAGCTGCTGCCGGTGGACAGTGAACATTCGGCCATCTTCCAGTGCCTGCAGGATAAGGAGAGTGCCCCCAGCCTGACCAAGATCCTGCTCACGGCATCCGGCGGCCCCTTCTTCGGGATGAAGACCGAGGAGCTGCGCGGTAAGACCAAGGCGGATGCCCTCAAGCACCCCAACTGGAACATGGGCGCAAAGATCACCATTGACTCTGCCACCCTGATGAACAAGGGTCTGGAGCTGATCGAGGCAGTGTGGCTGTTCGGCCTGCCGCCGGAGAAGATCCAGATCGTGGTGCAGCGCCAGAGCATCGTGCATTCGGCGGTGCAGTTCAGCGATAATTCGGTCATTGCTCAGCTGGGTGTGCCGGATATGCGCATTCCCATCCAGTATGCGCTCACCTACCCAAAGCGCGTACCCGGCGTTGTGCCGGAGCTGGACTTTGCCGCACTCAAGGTGCTCACCTTCGATGTGGCAGACGACGAGACCTTCCGCTGCCTTGCCGCCTGCAAAAAGGCCATCAAAAAGGGCGGTCTCGGCCCATGTGCGCCAACGGTGCCAATGAGGAAGCTGTCAAGCTCTTCCTTGAGGACAAAATTGGCTTCCTCGATATTGGCCGTCTGGTGGAAGCAGTCGTGGACAGCGACAGCTTTGGCGGCGAGTATACCCTCAGCGATGTGTACGAGTGCGACCGCATGGCACGAGAGTTCGTGCGCGCACATCTTTGATCTTTAGGAGACGCAATGTCAATTTTTATCACCCTGATCGCCGCACTGATCGTGTTCAGCGCTGTGATCGCCATTCATGAATTCGGGCACTTTACCGTGGCAAAGCTCTGCGGCATTCAGGTCAACGAGTTTTCCATCGGCATGGGGCCGGCTTTGTGGAAGAAAATTTACAAGGGCACCCAGTACAGCCTGCGTGCATTGCCGGTAGGCGGCTATGTGGCGCTGGAGGGCGAGGAAAGCCCCGAGAGCCAGCAGGCCGAGGCGGCCCGCGACGAACGGGAAGCAGAGGACGAAAACCCTGTCCCGCCGGAGCAGCGCACCGGTATCCCTTTGAACGAGGCACCGGTATGGCAGCGTGTGCTTGTGATGGTGCAGGTGCCTTCATGAATTTTGTGCTGGGCTTTGTGGTGCTGGTCATTCTTGTGGCAGCACAGGAGGGAGCCATCACCAGCAAGACCATCTATTCCATTGAGAACGATGCCCTCTGCGGCCAGACCGGCCTGCAGGCGGGGGACGAGATCGTTGCCGTGAACGGCAGGCGCTGCTTTGTGGCCAACGACATCCTTTATGAGCTGGTGCGCACCGAAGCCTATCGCGCCCGGTTCACCGTGAAGCGGGACGGCCAAAAGGTGGAACTGCCGGACGTGCAGTTCGACACTTGGCAGGACGAGGACGGCCAGACCCATATGACCCTTGGCTTTACGGTGTACGGCATCAAAAAAACACCGCTCAATGTGTTAAAAGAAGCATGGAACAGTACCCTGTACTACGGACGCATCGCGTTTATCTCGCTGGCAGACCTTGTGCGCGGACGTGAGAGCATCAACAATCTGTCCGGCCCGGTGGGTATCGTGACAGCGATCGGTCAGGCGGCAAGCTACGGCTGGCAGGATCTGCTGGAGCTGCTGGCCCTCATCACCATCAATCTGGGCGTGTTCAATCTGCTGCCCTTCCCGCACTGGATGGCGGCAAGGTGGTATTTTTTGATCATTGAGGGCGTTACCGGCCATGCAGTGCCGGAAAAGCTGCAGGGTACACTGACCATTGCGGCCTTTGCACTGCTGTTTGGCCTGATGCTCTTTGCAACCTATAATGATATCATCCGGCTTGTGACCGGTGTAATGTAAGCAAAAACAGAAAGGGAAGCTTTATGCGGCAGTAAAACGGGAAGTGAAAATCGGCAATGTGACCATCGGCGGCAAGAATCCTGTTGCGGTGCAGACGATGCTCAACGTGCCGGTGGAGGATATTGAGGGCAATGTGGCGCAGGCAAAGCGGTGCGAAGCTGCTGGCTGTCAGATCCTGCGCGTGACCTGCCCCAGCCCGGCGGATGCAAAGTGCATCGAAGCCGTCAAGAATGCGGTGAACATCCCCATTGTGGCAGACATCCATTTTGACTACAAGGCGGCTCTGGCCTGCGCAGATGTAGGCGTGGATAAGATCCGCATCAACCCCGGAAACATCGGCGACGATGACCGGGTGAAGGCTGTGGTGGATGCCTGTCAGCAGAAGAACATCCCCATCCGCATCGGTGTGAACGGCGGCAGTCTGGAAAAGCACATCCTTGCAAAATACGGTGCCCCCACGCCGGAGGCCATGGTGGAGAGTGCACTGTACCATGTGCGCCTGCTGGAAAAATTCGATTTCAACAACATCGTCATTTCCATCAAGAACTCCAATGTGCCCCGCATGATGGAGGCCTACCGCCAGCTCAGCGCTGTCACGGATTACCCGCTCCATGTGGGTGTTACCGAGGCGGGTACCTACCAGATGGGTCTGCTGAAAAGCGGCATGGGCATCGGCGGAATGCTGCTGGAAGGCATTGGCGATACCATCCGCGTCTCGCTGGCCGCAGAGCCGGAAAAGGAAGTGGAAGCGGGCTACAACATCCTGCGCGCCGTGGGCTTCCCGGTAGCAGGCCCGGAGGTCATCACCTGCCCCACCTGCGGCCGTACCCAGTATCCCTGCACCGAGATCGCCAATGAGGTGGAAAAGCGGCTGCAGGGCTGCAAAAATCCATCAAGGTGGCCGTGATGGGCTGCGTGGTCAACGGCCCCGGTGAAGCCCGCGAAGCAGACATCGGCATTGCCGGCGGCAAGGGCGAGGCGGTGCTGTTCATCCACGGCAAGCCCATCAAAAAGCTGACCGGAGACAACATCCTGGATCAGTTCATGGATGAGATCTATAAACTGTAATTTGGCTTTTTTCACAGCTGCCACACCTGCAAAAAAAACGGGTGCGGCAGTTTGTGCTGTATAAAAAGGAGTACCATTTGTGACACCACTCGTATCCAACCTGTGGCCGCAGTTCATGGTGGACCCGGCATTTGCGGCCTGCTTCGGGCAGGTCATTGTGGAGCATGCGCAGATGCTGCGGCAGGAGCGGCAGGTCATCTTTACCCTGCGCAGCGGTGCGCCGCTGGACAAAAATCTCTGTGCCCGGCTGCTGGCATCCCTGCAGCCGGATTATGAGGGCTTTGAGCTGCGCATCCAGAACCTGTTTGGCTATGCCATGCTGGACGAAGCGGCCCTGCGCGATCTGATGGAAGAGATGAAGCGGGACGGCGTGCCCATCAATGGCTTTCTGGACCGGTGCAAGATCAACATCATCGGACAGAAGATCACCATCGGCGTATGCCATGGCACCAAGTTTTTTGCAGGAGATGCACTTTGAAAAGCTGCTGGCAGAGCGCATTGCGGCCCACACCGGGGTAACGCCGCAGGTAACGCTGCAAAGCGCTGTAAGCGAAGCCGAGCAGCACCAGATGGAAGAAAAGCTGGAGCGCAAGATCGCGCCACCGGTGGTCAAGTTTGAGAAAAAGAACACAGCACCGTCCATCAAGGTGGATGGTCTGGACCTGACCGATAAGCCCGTCACCATTTTCCACGGCAAGATGTTCACCCCCAAGAACCTCACCCCGCTGAAAGACCTTGGCGGCGAGGGCGGCAAGTGCACGATCTGGGGCGATGTGTTCTTCTCGGAGGTCAAGGGCAACTTCCGCAAAATTTATACCGTATCCATCACCGATTATCAGGCTCCATCAACCTGAAGATCCGCGCGCAGGAAGGTGAGGACTGCTCCAAGTGGGAGAGCCTTGGCAAAGGCACCACCCTCATCGTGCGCGGCGACTGCTCCTACGACAAGTACGAACACGATTATATCGTCTACCCCTACGATGTGCTCATCGTGGAGCGCAAAAAGCGGGAGGATACCGCGCCGGTCAAGCGTGTGGAGCTGCATCTGCACACCAAGCTTTCCAGCATGGACGGCTTCTGTGACCCCGGCGGCATCGTCAAGCTGGCCCACCGCATGGGACATCCGGCCGTTGCCATCACTGACCACGGTGTGTGTCAGGGTTACCCGGAAGCCATGCTGGCAGCGGACGATATCCATAAATCAGACCCGGACTTCAAGCTGATCTACGGCTGTGAAGCCTACTTTGTGGACGACATGATCCCCTGTGTATACGGTGTGAAGGATCAGCCGCTGGACGGGGAGTTCTGCGTGTTTGATACCGAGACCACAGGCCTTGACCCCGGCGTGGAGTATATGACCGAGATCGGTGCCGTCATCGTGAAAAACGGCGAAGTGGTGGAGGAATTTGATACCTTTGTCAAGCCCGGCAAGCCCATCACCCCCAAGATCACCGAGCTGACCGGCATCACCAACGAAATGGTGGCGGATGCTCCCGGCGAAAAGGAAGCACTGGAAGCCTTCCTCAAATTTGCGGGAGACCGCATCCTTGTGGGCCACAACGTCCACGCCTTTGATATGCGTTTCCTGCGCGCCGCCGCCAAGCGCAGCGGCATCAAGCTGGAGCCGACCTATATCGACACCCTGACCATGGCGCAGGCCATGTACCCCGGCCTGCACAACTACAAGCAGGGCACCATCAACAAGCATCTGGAGCTGCCTGCCTACGAGGCCCACCGTGCCTGTGAGGATTCTGCCGCGCTGGGCCGCATCTTCGGGGTCATGCTGAACGACCTGAAAGAAAAAGCAGGTAGCAAAGGTCAGTGAGATCAACACCGGCCTTGGCGGCAACCGCGAGGTGCTGAAAAAGAAGTATTACCACCTCATCATTCTGGTCAAGAACCAGATGGGCCTGAAAAATCTGTACAAGATCGTCAGCGAAGCCCATGTGAACTACTTTTCAAAAAGCCCCGGGTGCCCCGGAGCCTTTTGAACAAATACCGGGACGGCCTGCTGCTCACTTCCGCCTGCGAAGCCGGCGAGCTGTACCGGGCCATCGTGGATGGCACCAGCTATGAAGAACTGAAAAAGATCGCGTCCTACTACGATATTCTTGAGATCCAGCCGCTGGGCAACAACGCCTACATGGTGCGGGACGGCAAGGTGGACAGCGAAGAGGACATCAAAAACTTCAACCGCACGGTCATCAAGCTGGGCGAAGATCTGCACAAGCCGGTCATTGCCACCGGCGACGTGCACTTTACCGAGCCGGAGGATGCGGCTTACCGCGCTGTGCTGCAGGCGGGCAACGGCTTTAAAGATGCCGACAACCAGCCGCCGCTGTTCTTCCGCACCACGCAGGATATGCTGGCGCAGTTCTACTATCTGCCCAAGGAAAAAGCCTACGAGGTAGTGGTGAAGAACCCCCGCAAGATCGCGGCGATGATCGACAACAATGTTCGTGCCATCCCGCGCGGCACCTACCCGCCCAGCATCGAGGGTGCAGAGCAGCAGCTGCGCGATGCTACGTGGGAACACGCCAAGCGCGATTACGGTGACCCGCTGCCCGAAATTGTGGAAAAGCGGCTGCAGAAGGAGCTGGACTCCATCTGCGGCCATGGCTACGCCGTGCTGTACGTCATTGCGGTCAAACTGGTGGCCTATTCCAACGCGGGCGGCTATCAGGTGGGCAGCCGTGGTTCGGTCGGCTCATCGGCCGTGGCCCACTTCTCCGGCATCTCGGAGGTGAACAGCCTGCCGCCCCACTATCGCTGCCCCAAGTGCAAGCACAGCGAGTTCATCACCGACGGCAGCGTGGACGACGGCTTTGACCTGCCGGATAAAAACTGCCCCAACTGCGGCACCCGGATGCTGGTGGATGGCCACGATATTCCCTTCGAGACCTTCCTCGGCTTCTACGGCGATAAAGAGCCGGATATCGACCTGAACTTTTCCGGCGAATATCAGTCCAATGTGCACCGCTATACCGAGGAGCTGTTCGGCAAAGCAACGTGTTCAAGGCGGGCACCGTGTCCGGTATTCAGGACAAGACCGCCTACGGCTATGTCAAAAAATATCTGGATGAGCGCGGCCGCACGGTGAACCATGCGGAGGAGAACCGCCTGACTCTGGGCTGCACCGGCGTCAAGCGCACCACGGGTCAGCACCCCGGCGGCATGGTCGTTGTGCCGGACACCTACGAGATCTACGATTTCTGTCCTATCCAGCACCCGGCGGACGATGTGGCAGGCGGCCTGCTGACCACCCACTTCGAGTTCAAGTACCTGCACGATACCCTGCTCAAGCTGGACGAACTGGGCCACGATATGCCCACCTTCTACAAGTATTTTGAGGAGTACACCGGTATCCCCATCGACAGCATCCCCATGAACGACCCCAAGGTGTACAGCCTGCTGACCAGCCCGGAAGCGCTGGGCGTGACCCCGGAACAGATCGACAGCCAGACCGGCACCTTCGGCATCCCGGAAATGGGTACCAACTTCGTGCGCGGTATGCTGGTGGAGGCACGGCCCAAGAACTTCTCTGAACTGATCCAGATCTCGGGCCTGTCCCACGGCACTGATGTGTGGACCGGCAACGCGGACGAGCTGATCCGCAGCGGCACCTGCACCATTGCGGAGGTCATTGGCTGCCGTGACAGCATCATGCTGTACCTGTTGCGCAAGGGTCTGGAACCCAAGATGGCCTTTGATATCATGGAGGCTGTGCGTAAGGGCAAGGTGGCCAAGGGCGGTTTCAAGGATGGCTGGGAGGAAGCCATGCGGGAGCACGAGGTGCCGGACTGGTACATTGAGAGCTGCCGCAAGATCAAGTATATGTTCCCCAAGGCCCATGCCGTGGCCTACCTGATGTCGGCCATTCGTCTGATGTGGTTCAAGATCTACCGTCCACCGGAGTTTTATGCGGTATACTTTACCGTACGCGGCGACGACATCGACTATGAGGCCGCTGTGGGCGGTGCGGCAGTGGCCCGCGCCCACATGGAAGAAGTCAAGCGCCGCCTGAAGGAAGAGAAGAACGCCAAGGACGAAGATGTGCTGGTCAGCCTGCAGCTCGTCAACGAGATGCTGGTGCGCGGCTACGAGTTTTTTGCCCATTGAGCTGGGCAAGAGCCGCGGCTCCAAGTATGTGGTGGAGGACGGCAAGGTACGTCTGCCTTTCTCTTCGCTGAAGGGTCTTGGCGGTGCTGCCGCCGATGCACTGGAAAAGGTGACCATCCACGGCGAAGAATATATCTCGGTGGAAGAGTTGCAGCAGGCTTCCGGTGTCGGCAGCAGCATTCTGGACCGTTTGCGTCAGGTGGGCGCTCTGGGCGACCTGCCGGAGAGCAGTCAGGTAAGCTTCTTCTGAGGATTCTGAAAGCAAAAGTGCCTGCACGGCTTTAGCTGTGCAGGCACTTTTGCTTTAAAAAAGCACCCGCGGCAAAAATCGCAGGTGCTTAAAAATTCAGCAGAACGGGGGAGTGTTTACTCCACGCTGATCATATAATAGTAAACGGGCTGGCCGCCGCGGATGTGGCTGACCTCAACGTGGTTCGGGCACTTTGCCTTTACGATCTCGGTCACTTTCTCGGCATCCTCATCGCTCACGTCGCAGCCGGAAATGATGGTGACGAAGCTGGAATCCTTCTTGCACATGCCGCGTGCCAGACGGTAGGTAGCTTTGGTGATATCGTTGGAGGTGGAAACGATCTTGCCGTTCTCCAGAGCCATGATCTCACCCTTCCTGATGCGCTTGCCGTCGTACTCACTGTCGCGGGCAGCATAGGTGATCAGACCGGTGGACACCTTGTCGGCAGCAGCCATCATGTTGATGGTGTTGGTCTCGGCGTTCACAGAGGGATCAAAGTTCAGCATGGCGGTAATGCCCATGGGCACGGTGCGGGTGGGCAGAACGACCACCTGACGGTCGGCCAGCTTCTGGGCCTGCTCAGCAGCCATGATGATGTTCTTGTTGTTGGGCAGCACGAACACGGTCTTTGCGGGCACGCTCTGGATGGCGGCGAGGATATCCTCGGTGGCTGGGTTCATGGTCTGACCACCGGAGACCACTGCGTCTGCAGCCAGATCGGTGAACACGGCCTTCAGCCTTCACCGGCGCAACGGCAACAAA
>ENA-OQAJ01000052-OQAJ01000052.1-human-gut-metagenome-genome-assembly--contig:-NODE-52-length-30416-cov-4.196210_pt1 | contig 30416 bp, 32 predicted proteins | sample MGYA00242736_ERZ504529 | MGnify/ENA primary metagenome ERZ504529 (study PRJEB26092, sample SAMD00036275) | human gut metagenome | host: Homo sapiens | study: EMG produced TPA metagenomics assembly of...
GAAAAGAGGAAGAGAACATGAGAAAAAAGAGTACGAGACTTCTCAGTGCAGCACTTGCGGTGTGCATGATGCTGTCGGTTCTGCCAGTGGGCGCGTTTGCGGCGGAGCGGGGCGGAAGAACAGGAAAATGGCGCGAGTGCGCAGGCGGATGCTGCTGTGCCGGGAGGGGGATATCGCAATCGACGAGACAAACTTTCCGGACGAAAATTTTAGAGACTATGTGGCGGGAGAATGGGATAAAAATCAAGACAAGTATTTCAGCCCAAGTGAGATCGCGAACGCAAAGTGGATTTCTTGTGATAATAAAGAAATAAGTAACTTAAAGGGAATCGAGTTTTTTACGAACATCTGGCTCCTCGAGTGCTATTATAATAATCTGACAACGATAGATTTGAGCCATAACAAAAAGCTGTCATATATTAACTGTCATCATAACCAATTGAATGAGCTGGATGTAAGCGGGTTGCCGCTATTGGAAACATTCTACTGTGGGCACAATGCGTTACCGTCGATCGACGTGAGCAAAAATGAGAAGCTGGAAGATTTTGATTGTCAAGATAACCACCTGGATACATTGAATGTAAGTCAAAACAAGGAATTAGTGAAATTAAGCTGCGGAACCAACAATCTGACGGAATTGGATGTCAGTGAAAATAAAAAACTTAAAGAGCTCTCGTGTTATGAGAGTAAATTGAGCAATCTGGATCTGAGGAATCAGACAGAATTGGAAGTGTTAAAATGCTGGAAAAATCCACTGAGTGCATTGAATGTAAGTGCGAACACGAAGCTGAAGAAGTTGTTTGTTTCTAATACAAATCTGACGTCGCTGGATGCAACGAACAATACGGCTTTGGCGACGTTTGTTGGGAAGGACTGCAGCTATAATATTGCAGTTGAAGGCGATGGAAAGTTTGACCTTACCACTTTGCCGGGACACTTTGACGCAAGCAAAGCAACTGCTACACGTGGCGGTACAATCAATGAAAATGAAAATATCCTTACGGTTGATCCCAATTCCAAGACGTTCCGCTACGATTATGATATCGGACAAAACCAAAATTGAATGTTGTACTGAATGTGCATTGGCATAATACCAGTGGCAACATGACGGTACCAAACACTGGAGGGAGTGCACTACTGCAAACTGCCCGGGCCTGACGGCTGAACAGGTGGCGAAAACTACCCATGATTACACCGATGCAACAGATCCTTACTGCGACACCTGCGGCTATGTGCGCTCGATGCACAGTGTGATTACCGGTGAGAATGTTACCGCAGAGCTTGAGGACAAAGTGCTGAATGTCCCTGTGGCCGCAGACACCAAAGTGCACCTGACAGCCATTGCGCCGGAGGGACAGCACTTCACCGGCTGGACGGTGAAGGTAGGCGATGAGGAACAGAAAGCAGACACCTTCCTGAAGACCCCGGACGAGAACGACCCCACCAAGCGACCTTTACGATGCCGAGTAAGAATGTGGAAGTGACGGCAAACTTTGCGAGCAACCCCACTCTGAACCCCACTCTGAGGGTCGGCGACCATGTGACGGCGACCATTGAAGGCAGCGATGCGTCCGTACCGAGCGGCAGCGCTGTGCCGGTGGGTGAAACCGTGCACCTGACAGCCACTGTGCCGGATGGACAGCACTTCATCGGCTGGACGGTGAAGGTGAATGGTGTTGAGCAAGACCCGACCTTCCTGAAGCCGGACGCGGACGACCCCACCAAGGTGACCTTTACCATGCCGGATGCTAATGTAGAGGTGACGGCAACCTTCGCGGATGACCCCATTGGCCCGGATGGCCCCGACCCGGTTGGACCCAGCGATACCGGCAACATTCAGGGCGCGATCTCTGCTGTGGTCGTGGGTGCTGCCGCAGGTGCTATTATCTATGAAGCCGGCACCGGCATCTACCGCGTCATCAATATGCCCGGCATCCCCATGCCCTCCAACCGCATCGAGCTGGCCGAGCTGCTGTGGGAGCACGCCGGGAAGCCTGAGCCTGTAAGCACCGCCCTCTACAGCGACATCGACGAGGGCGATACCGACGCACAAAAGGCCGCCCGCTGGGCAGTGGAGCAGGATCTGATGAAGGACGATGCGGACAACAATAAATTCCACCCGGCCTTCCCCGTCAGCAAGCTGCGCACCTGCCTGACCTGGAACGCCGCAAAAGAAAAAGGCTTGTTTGACAAGACCGAAGAATAACCGCTGAAACCCCAAAGGGGCTGCTGCACAAAAGGCTGTGCGGCGGCCTCTTTCTCATTTTCAGGTGTTGGCATTGCGCCCGGCCCGTGGTATACTGACAATAGCATGTTTTCGGCCTTTGGCCGGACAAGTTTTCCACACAGAGGAGGCGCAGCGGTTGAAACATCCGAATCATTTTGGCCGGTGGTTGGCTTGCGTGCTGCTGTGCCTGCTTCTGGCAGGCTGCAGCATGCCCGGTGAACAGGTGCAGGTGGAAGAGCTTCTGCGTGCGCCCAAGCTTTCCGGCGATTACGGCGATGTGCAGACTGCCCTGAACGACTGGCTGGGGGAGAGCGCACAGCTCAAATATCCCATGCAGGGCGACCTGCTTTCGCCTTTCCTGCTGCAGGATCTGGACGGTGACGGCAGGCAGGATGCCGCCGTGCTTTACACCACCGCCCAAAGCTCCAACGTGTGCATTGCCATCCTGCAGAAGGATGATGCCGACATCTGGCATGTGCGCCAGAACGTAGAGGGCCTTGCAGACACGGTAGAGTCGGTGGGGCTGGCCCAGCTGCAGCCCGGCGATGCCACCCAACTGGTGGTGGGTTATACAGCGGCACAGGGCGACCATTATCTGGCTGTGTATTCCTACACCGACGGCGTGCTTTCCACGATCCTGGAGCAGCAGTACCAGCAGTATCTGGTGGAGGATATCACCGGCGGCGGCAATCAGGACCTGATCCTGATGTCTACGCTGGAGGACGGCGGCGTGCAGATCGAACTGCTGACCGTGGATAAAGAGGGCAGCTTCCAGCAGGTGGCTGTTATGGGCCTTTCCGCCAATCGGTTCGCCGGCTGCGCCTCGGTGGCGGCGGGTGTGGGTGCGGACGGCAGGCATTATCTGGTGCTGGATGGCTGGACCGGCATTTCCGGCAACAATCTGGCCAGCGTGCTGCTGCGTTTTGACGAGGACACGCAGCAGATGGTGCCTGCCGATCAGATCAGCACCGAAAAGCTTTACACCGCATCCCTGCGCAATGTGCCCAGTCTGGTCAGTCAGGATCTGGACGGCGACGGCATCGTGGAGATCCCCACCCAGCCGGACGAAGCGGGCCTGCTGAACATGAGCCAGAGCCGCCGCATGGATTTTATCGTGTGGATGGACTATACCAGCCCGCACCCGGAAAAAAGCTTCGGGCTGCTGGACGAAGAGACCAACTGCTATATCGAGCTGCCCATGGAGTGGGAGGGCAACCTCAAACTGACCGACAGCGAACAATATGATGGTGCAGTGGAGCTGCGCACGGTGGACGAAGACCAGCTGGTAATGACCCTGCGTCTGGTGCGCACCACCTCCAGCCTGAAGGGCTGGACCCGCCTTGGCATCGTGGCATCCCGCCAGATGCAGGCGAAGCTTGCCCCGGATGTGGAGATCCGTGATAAAAAATTACCGCCTGTCCAAGGCGCTGTATCTGCTCAACTAAAGAACGGAGGAACAGTTCATGGTACGAGTGCTTGTCGTTGAAGATGAAGCCAACATCCGCGAGATGATCGCGCTGAACCTGCGCCTTGCGGGCATGGAGGCTGTGGAGGCCGAAAGCGCCGAGGCGGCTCTGCCGCTGCTGGAGAAGAAGCCGGGCTGCGATGCGGCCATTCTGGATGTGATGCTGCCGGGCATGAACGGCTTCTCCCTGTGCGAGACCATCCGCCGCACCGATCAGAAGATCGGTATTATCATCCTCAGCGCCAAGGGACAGGAGCAGGACAAGATCCGCGGCCTTTCTATTGGTGCCGATGACTATATGACCAAGCCTTTCAGCGTAAGCGAACTGCTGGCCCGTGTGAAAGCGCTGTGCCGCCGCGTCGGCCGTACTGCAGGCGGGGACGAAAAAGAAAAGGAAAACCCGCTGGGGATGCTCACCAGCGGCGAATTTGTGCTGGACGAGAACCGCCGCGTGCTGCTCAAGGCAGGCCAGCCTATTGAGCTGACGCAGGTGGAATTCCAGATCATGGAGCTGTTCTTCCGCAACCCCGGCATTGCGCTGGTGCGCGAGAAGATCTTGAAGGGTGTCTGGGGCGAGAACTATTTTGGTGACGTGAAGATCGTGGATGTGAACATCCGCCGTCTGCGCATGAAGGTGGAGGATGAACCCAGCCATCCCACCATATCCTTACTGTGTGGGGTTACGGTTACAGATGGGAAGAATGAGAAGCGGGATCACCAGCCGGTGGCTGCGGGCAACCTGCTCATCACCGTGCTGCTGGTGCTGCTGGCCGAAACCATGTTCCTGTACAACTACACACGCAGCTATTATAACAGCGTGCAGCAGACCATGTACCGGCGGTTCTCTTCGGTGTCCGGCCAGCTGAAAATGTACACCGGCGATACGGTGCAGAGCACGGCGGCTACCCGCAGCGTGGCCCTGCGCCGCATGGTGGAGCAGTTTGCCGATAAGGACAAATACGAGTTCATGCTGCTGGACAGCTATGGCGGGGTCATTGCGTCCTCCAGCGGCACAAATGCGGACGGCATTGTGACCGGTATCGACTTTGAGCAGGCGCAGGAGGCTTCTGACGGCCTTGGTGTGGCGGTCTACCGCACCCAGTCCGGCGAGCTGGTGATGGCGGCCTGTTATCTGGTGCCCTATGCCGCCGAGGATGTGGCGGCGATGCGTCTTGTCACCAGCCTGACCCTTGTGGGAGCGCAGATCAAGAACGCCATCGCGGTAAGTGTTGTGATCGCGGCGGTGATCCTTGCTTTCACCGTGATGTCCGGCCTGTACTTCATCCGCAGCATCGTGGTGCCGCTGGGGCAGGTGGAGCGCACCGCAGCCAGCATCGCCCGGGGTGAGCTGGATGTGCGCCTGCCGGTCACTGGCAACGAGCACGACGAGGTGGACCGCCTGCGCGGCACCATCAACCAGATGGCCGAAGGGCTGGAAGAGACCGAGAAGATGAAGAACGAGTTCATCAGTTCCGTCTCTCACGAGCTGCGCACGCCGCTCACCTCCATCCGGGGCTGGGTGGAGACCCTGCGCACACTGGACGACCCGGCAGACGAGAACTACCGCAAGGGCCTTGAGATCATCAACAATGAGACGGGCCGCCTGTACAACATGGTGGAAGAGCTGCTGGATTTCAGCCGTCTGCAGAACGGCCGCATCCGTATGGACTGCCGTCCGCTGGACCTTGTGGCAGAGCTGACCGATGCGGTGCTGTTCTGTGAAGCACGCATCCAGCGCGAGGGCCTTGTGCTCAGCTACACCGAGCCGGAGGAGATGATCCCGGTCTATGCCGACCCGGACCGTCTGCGGCAGGTGTTCATCAACATCATGGACAACGCCATCAAGTACTCGGCCCCCGGCGGGCGCATCACGGTCAAGCTGTGGGCGGGCGAATACAAGGCTTTTGCGGAGATCATCGATCAGGGCCGCGGCATCCCGCCGGAAGACCTTGAGAACGTCAAGACCAAGTTCTACAAGGGCAGCAATTCGGTGCGGGGCAGCGGCATCGGCCTTGCGCTGGTGGATTCCATCATGACTGCACTGGACGGCACCATGGACATCAAGAGCACGTTGGGCCGCGGCACAGTGGTCACACTGGGCTTGCCGCTGTACCATAAGGCGTGAAGATTTTGTCACAATTCTGTGGTAAAATGGTCGAAAAAAATATGATCCGATAGGAGAACCCAATGAATCAACCCAAAAAGGAACGTTTCAAGACCAGCGTCGGCGGGCAGGCGCTGATGGAAGGCATCATGATGCGCGGCCCGAAGCTCATCTGCTGCGCCGTGCGCAAGCCGGACGGCACCATTGAGACCAAGATCGACCCTGTGAAGAACCACGGCATCTGGACAAAGATCCCGCTGGTGCGCGGTGCCATCTCCATGATCGAAAGCCTGATCGTGGGCTACCGCTACATGATGTACTCGGCTCAGGTGAGCATGGGTGACGACTACGACCCCGAAGAGGAAGAGACTGCCTTTGAAAAATGGGTGGGCGACCACTTGGGCAAAAAGGCAGAGGACGCACTGCTGGCCTGTGCCGCCGTACTGGGCGGCCTGCTGGCGATTTTGCTGTTCACCGTGCTGCCCACCCTCATCGTGGGCGGTGTGAACCACTTTGTAACATTGGGCCGTTGGGCCAAGGTGGTGCTGGAAGCGGTGCTGAAAGTTGGCATCTTCCTCACCTATATGGTGGCCATCTCCAAGATGAAGGAGATCCACCGCGTGTTTGAGTACCACGGTGCCGAGCACAAGACCATTGCCTGCTATGAGGCCGGTGATGAGCTGACCGTGGAGAATGTGCGCAAGTACACTCGGTTCCATCCGCGCTGCGGCACCAGCTTCCTCATTCTGGTGGTCATCGTCAGCGTGTTCCTCTACAGCGTGCTGCCGTGGGGCAGCATCGGCCTGCGGGTGCTGTTCAAGCTGCTGCTTCTGCCGCTGGTCATGGGCATCAGCTATGAGCTGCTCAAGTGGTGCGGCCGGTCCGATAACATTGCCACCCGCATCATCCGCCAGCCCGGCATCTGGGTGCAGCACCTGACCGTGTTTGAACCGGACGACAGCATGATCGAGGTGGCTATTGCCGCTGTGACCCCTGTGCTGCCCGAGGACCCGGAGGATGGCAGATGGTAATTGCTGGTTTGACCCCGCGCGAAGCGGTGCGGGCCGTGGAAGCCCGGCTTTCCGCTGCAGGGTGTCCGGATGCCGATTACGATGCACGGGAGCTGTTCCGCGTGGCAGCCGGGCGGGATGCCCGCCTTTCCGACCGGGTGCTGACCACGGAGGAAGCGGAAAAGCTGGAAGCCCTCTGCACGCGCCGTGAGCAGCGGGAACCGCTGCAATACCTGTGCGGGATCTGGAGCTTTCTGGATTTTGACCTTGCCGTTGGCCCCGGTGTGCTCTGCCCCCGGGCAGACACTGAGGTGGTAGCGGAAGCGGCTGCCAATACCCTGACGGGCATTGCAGCGCCCCGGGTGCTGGATCTCTGCGCGGGGACCGGCTGTCTGGGGCTGGGCGTCAAGCGCTTCTGCCCGGCGGCGCAGGTGACCTGCGTGGAAAAAAGCCCGGAAGCTTTTGTTTATCTGGAAAAGAACTGCCGCTGCGCCCTGAAAGGGCAGGGCGGGCAGACGGAGGACTTGCTGGAGCCTACCGCGTTTGAGCAGGCAGATGCCCCGGCCTTTGACTGGGGGCCGGCGCTGAACGCTCTGCGCGCAAAGGCAAAGCCAGCTTATGCGGTGCAGCCGGTGGAGGGCGACCTGTTCACCTACTGGCAGGGCCTGCCGGAAGGGCAGCTTGATCTGATCGTATCCAACCCGCCCTACCTCACCGCCGAGGAAATGCGGCACCTGCAGCCGGAGGTGGCACAGGAACCGGCCATGGCGCTGGAAGCGGGGGAGGACGGCCTTGTGTTTTACCGTGCCCTTGCAGAGCATTACCAGAATGCACTGCGGCCCGGCGGAGCGCTGGTGCTGGAGATCGGCTGGCAGCAGCGGCAGGCTGTGGCGGCACTGCTGGCTGCAAACGGCTGGGCAGACATTGAGTGCCGCAAGGATTTTGGCGGCAATGACCGGTGCATGATCGCCCACAGACCCGAAAAATAAAAGTGAAAATAGAAACAACTTCTTGTTGTAATATTTTGATTTTGTGGTATACTATACTGGAAAGTATACGGACAGCCCGCGCACGGCGGGCAGCAGGAAGAAAAGGAGCAGCACGCTATTGGCAAAAAATCAGAACAACAACACCGTTGCCCCGGCGACCAAAAAGACCGAGCCGGAGGCCAAAAAGGATGCGCTGGCCACTGCGCTGGCCCAGATCGAAAAGCAGTTCGGCAAGGGTGCCGTGATGAAGCTGGGTGATAACGCCTCCATGCAGGTGGATGCCATTTCCACCGGCAGTCTGGGTCTGGATCTGGCTCTGGGCGTGGGCGGTGTGCCCCGCGGCCGCATCATTGAGGTGTACGGCCCGGAATCCAGTGGTAAGACCACGCTGGCTCTGCACATCCTGGCCGAAGCCCAGAAGCAGGGCGGCGAAGTGGCCTTCATTGATGTGGAGCACGCACTGGACCCCACCTATGCCGAAGCGCTGGGCGTGGACATCAACAATCTGCTGGTCAGCCAGCCGGACACCGGCGAGCAGGCCATGGAGATCTGCGAAGCACTGGTGCGCTCCGGTGCCATCGATGCCATCGTGGTGGACTCGGTTGCCGCCATGGTGCCGAGGGCTGAGATCGAGGGCGAAATGGGCGACAGCCATGTGGGCCTGCAGGCCCGCCTGATGAGTCAGGCCATGCGCAAGCTGACTTCGGTCATCGGCAAGACCAACACGGTCTGCGTCTTCATCAACCAGCTGCGTGAAAAAGTGGGCGTGATGTACGGCAACCCGGAGGTCACCACCGGCGGCCGCGCCCTGAAATATTACGCCTCGGTGCGCATCGACATCCGCCGCGTGGAGGGCCTGAAGGACTCTTCCGGCCAGTTCATCGGCAACCACACCCGCGCCAAGATCGTCAAGAACAAGGTGGCACCTCCGTTCCGTGAGGCAGAGTTCGATATCATGTTCGGCGAGGGCATTTCCAAGATGAGCGAACTCATTGATGTGGGCGTGAAGCTGGGCATCGTGCAGAAGAGCGGCGCATGGTTCAACTATGGCGATATCCGTCTGGGTCAGGGCCGTGACAACGCAAAGCAGTTCCTGAAGGACAATCCCGAGATCGCAAACGACATCGAGGGCCAGATCCGCGCCAATGCCGATAAGCTGTACGCATCCCGCCGCCCGGCAGGCAAGGGCGCTGCGGCCAAGGCCGAGGAACCCGCCAAGGCTGCAGATGCCAAGGAGCCGGTGGTCAAGGCTCCTGCCCGCAGCAGCGAGAGCGAACTGGATATCATGGTGGAGGACTAAATGTCCTTTTATAAACGCCGCCGCCCGAAGCAGGAAGAAGAAAAGTGCGCCGACCCGGCCAAGGCCCGCGCCCGCGCACTGGATGCGCTGGCCTCGCGCGAGATGTCCTCGGCACAGCTGTATGAACGGCTGTGCTATGGCTTTACCGAGCAGGCTGCAGCGGCTGCTGTGGCTGAGATGGTGGAGCTGGATTACGTAAACGATGACCGCTATGCCGAAGCCCGGGCACACAGCCTGCTTGCCGCCCGCAAGAGCCGCCGTGCGGCGGCCCAGAACCTGCGGCAGAAGGGCCTTTCCGGCGCGCAGATCGAGCAGGCGCTGGAAAGCGTCTATGCCCCGGACGCAGACGGCGAAAGCCCGGAGCTGGAAGCTGCCGCCGCTCTGGTGCGCAGCCGCTACATGAAAAAGCTGGCCGATGGCCGCCGCGACCTTGTGGTGGCTGCCCTGCAGCGCCGCGGCTTTGCGTATTCGGTCATAAAAGAAGCGATAAAAAGAGCGGAAGAAGAATAAAAAGCACCCCTCAAAAGAGAAAGAGAGTATCATCCCCTATGAAAATTGCGTGTATTTCCCTTGGCTGCCCCAAGAATCAGGTCGATCTGGATGTGATGGTGCACATCCTGCTGTCTGCCGGCCACGAGACCGTGGCCGATCTGGCCGAAGCAGATGTGATCCTTGTGAACACCTGCGGCTTCATCGAGAGCGCCAAGACCGAAGCCATTGAAAACATTCTGGAAGCCTGCTCCTACAAGCAGCAGAACCCGGAGCTGAAGGTCATCGTCACCGGCTGTCTTGCCGAGCGCTACCGCAGCCAGATCGAGGAAGAGATCCCTGAGGTGGACGCGGTGGTGGGCTGTGCCTCCAACAAGGCCATCGACACCATCGTGGCCCGCCTGTTCCATGGTGAGGACCATCTGGAAAGCTACGGTGCCAAAAAGGACTTTCCGCTGGGCGGCAAGCGTGTCATCGGCACGCCTGCCCACTATGCGTACTTAAAGATCGCTGAAGGCTGCAACAACCGCTGCCACTACTGCGCCATCCCCGGCATCCGCGGCCCGCTGCACAGCCGCGATATGGCCGACTGCGTGGCCGAAGCCCGCTGGCTGGCCGGTGAGGGCGTGAAAGAGCTGATCGTGGTCGCACAGGACCCCACCGCTTACGGCGAGGACTGGGGCAAGCCCGGCAGCATCTGCGAGCTGCTGGATAAGCTGAACAAGGTGCCGGGCCTCGAGTGGATCCGCATTATGTACGCTTACCCGGAGCGCATCACGGATGAGTTCATTGCCGCCATGAAGCGCAATGAGAAGGTGGTGCCCTACCTCGATCTGCCCATCCAGCACTGCAATGACACCATCCTCAAGAATATGAACCGCCGCTCCAACCGCGCCGAGCTGCTGGAAGTGATCGGCAAGCTGCGCCGTGAGATCCCCGGCATCACCCTGCGCACCACTCTGATCGCAGGCTTCCCCGGCGAGACCGAGGAGCAGTTCGAAGATCTGTGCAATTTTGTCAAGGAAGTAAAGTTTGACCGTCTGGGCTGCTTTGCCTACTCGGCCGAGGAGAACACCGTTGCTGCCAAGATGGACGGCCAGATCGAGCAGGAAGTCAAGGACAAGCGCGCCGAACTGGTGATGCAGATCCAGACCGGCATCATGGCCCAGAAGCAGGCCGAAAAGGTGGGCCAGACCGTGCATGTGCTTTGTGACGGCATCGACGAGGAGAGCGGCCTATATCTGTGCCGCACCACCGGCGACGCCCCTGAGGTGGACGGCAATGTTTGCGTTTCCAGCGAGGAACCGCTGTATCCCGGCCAGTTCTACGATGTTCTGGTGGACGACAGCGACCTTTACGATCTGTATGGTACTGTTGCAAAATAACAAATTGGAGGAATCTGTATGAATCTGCCCAATAAACTTACCCTGACCCGCATCCTGCTGGTGCCCGTGTTCATGATCTTTGCGTCCCTGACCGGTCTGAGCGGCATCGCGGATGGCTCCTTCCAGCCGACGTATTACCTGATCGCAGGCATCGTCTTTGCTGCCGCCAGCTTTACCGATTTTCTGGACGGCCATCTGGCCCGCAAGTGGAACATGGTGACCGATTTCGGCAAGTTTGCGACCCGCTGGCCGACAAACTGCTCACCACTGTGGCCTTCATCTACATGATGCGGGACGGCGTGTGCAGCCCGGTGGTGCTGTGCATCATTCTGGCCCGCGAATTTGCCGTGTCCGGCCTGCGAATGGTGGCCGCCGGCGCAAGGACGGCAAGGTGATCGCCGCCAACATGTGGGGCAAGGTGAAGACCGTGCTGCAGATGCTGAGCATCATCTTCTACTTCTTTGGCATGGCGATTGCGGCGAATGTGTCCTGGGATGCCACGGTCATGGTTGTGGGAGTCTCGGTGGTGCTGTGCTGGCTGGTGGCTGCCGTGACGGCCATTTCCGGCATCAAGTACCTGTGGGACAACCGCAGCTTCATCAACACCGCAAAATAAAGCGTTTTTTGAAAAAGGGCAGGGAGACCTGCCCTTTTTCAAATTTTCGAGGAAATATTACAAGACGGAAAGGCTTTCCATGAAAAAATTTGCTGATACGGCGCGCGCCTGCTCTCCATCGCACTGAACCTGTTCATCGTCTGGGCAGAGCCCATTGCCCTGCCCATGAGCTGGGATTGGGGCAAAGAGCAGATGTTCATTTTCTACACGGAGGATTCCAACATCCTTTCGGCCTGCATCTGCGCCATGGTAGCGGTGAGCCAGCTGGTGTGCATCTTTACCGGCAGGGAACTGCCGCGCTGGCTGCACACCCTCAAGTATATCGCCACCTGCTGCCTGACCATGACCTTTCTCACGGTGGTGTTCGTGCTGGGCCCCATGTATGAGGACGGAAACGGCTGGTACATCATGCTGTGCACCAGCTCCATGCTGTACCATCATCTGCTCAACCCGCTGGCGGCCATCTTCTCCTTTGTGCTGCTGGAGCGCTCACCGCACCTGCCCCACAGTACGGTCAAGTGGGCGCTGCTGCCCACGGCGCTGTACGGCGGCATCATTTTGTGGCTGAACATCCAGCGCGTGGTAGATGGGCCATATCCCTTCATGAAGGTGTATGACCAGAGCGTGCAGGCGTCGGTGCTGTGGTGCATCGCCATCCTGCTGATGAATTACTTCTATGCTTGGCTGCTCTGGAAGCTGAACGGCGGGAAGAAAGAAAAAGCCTGACGATCTGAAATGCCCTCCGCTTCGCTCTGGGCATATTCAGAGGATAATTTATCTTTAATTTGCAGCTCCGAAAAGCCTGCGGGCTTTTCGGAGCTGCTTTTTCACAGGAAGGGCCGGAGCTTTCAGATGCTGTTTTTCTTTGCGGCCCCTTCTGTGAAAAATGCAATACCGGACAGACCGCAGTCTGTCCGGTATTGCTCTAATAAAAAATAGTATTTCCGCTATTTATGCCCAGAGAAAAGCGGAGGGCATTCTAAATGGTTCTTGTGTTTTTACGCTACGGTGGAATTCTCTTCCAGCCAGTCCAGCACACAGGACTGCAGGGCGTTCAGGTGCGCACGGTTCTCGCCGTAAGTGGAAGCATAGGTGCTCTCGGCATCGTCCAGCTCTTCCTGCGTGGGAGCAAGGCTCTTGGTCTCGGCCACGGCCTGAAGGATCAGGTCCTGCTTTGCCAGATGCTCAAAGTAAGCGTCGGATGCGGCCAGCATGGCATCGGCATCGGTGTAGCCCTGCGTCTGGGCAAAAGCATTCAGATCCATGCCGTAGGCGGTGGCGTACTGGTTGTAGTAGTTCAGGAACATGCGGATGTAATAGCTGGTGATCTCGCTGGGCAGCTCCTTGAAGGTGGAGTTCGACATCAGGTAGTCCACGATGGCGTTCTCGTAGTTGGTGGCATACAGCGCATCGTTAAAGTAGCTGCGCAACTGGTCGACGGTGTGCAGATCATCGCTGATGCCAAAGTTGGAGTCCACCCACTCGTCGGTCAGCTCAGGGGTCACGCTTTCGGAAATGGAGTTCAGGGTCACGCTGAACACGGCTTCCTTGCCGCTGAGGGTGATCGTGTTGCCCTCGGCATCGGTGGAATCGCCGTAGCCGTCCGGGAAGGTGACGGTCACATCAAAGGTATCGCCCACATTGTGCCCGATGATCTGGTCCTCAAAGCCATCGATGAAGGAACCGCTGCCAAGGGTCAGGTCGTAGCCGGTGGCAGTGCCGCCGGTAAAGGCCACGCCGTCCACGGTGCCGGTGTAATCAATGTTGGCAACATCTCCGCTCTGGGCGGAACGGCCGGTAACGGGCTGGGAAGAGGTGTACTGGTTCAGCAGGTTGTCCACCTGCTGCTGCAGTTCATCTTCGGTGGGGGTCAGGTCGTTCTCCTTCAGGGCGATGGAGCCGAAGTCCTCCGGCAGGGTCACATAGTCCAGCGCTTTGATGCCGCTCCAATAGCCGTTTTCGTCCAGACCATCGCTGTAATCAAAGGCCTCGTAGTCGAAGTCGGCAACAGAGCCAAACTGCGAGACGGATGCGGCAGCTGAAGAAGCGCTGTCGGTCTGCTTGTGCTTTGTCAGCATGAAACAGGCAAAAATGACGCACACCGCTGCGGCGATGGCCAGCAGGATGCACAGGAGTTTTTTGGTGTTGTTTTTCAAAAGAAATACCTCCATAAAAATCGGCCTGATGCACAGCAAAAGACCGGTACAGGCAGAACAGATACCCATTTATTATATACGTTCTGACGGCAAAAGGAAAGTTCTTTGCAAAATTTCCACAAATCCTGCGGCGGGTTTGTATCACTTTTTGCCCGTCTACAGGCGCAAAAGTGACCAAAACCGGTGGAAATGGGCGGGCGGTTCTGTTACAATAAAAATAAGTGAGCCTTCCCGGGAATATAAGGCCCCTCCCTGAGGGGGCTGTCGAGCGTATGCGAGACTGGAGGAGTTCCTCCTTTTGTCATCGCTGTGCAATGGAGAGGGCGAGGACGGTAAGATATTGGAGGAAATTCAAATGGATTACAATAAAGCTGCTCTGGAAATGCACGAGACCCACAAGGGCAAGGTGGGCATCGTAAGCAAGGTGGAGGTCGCCACCCGCGATGACCTGTCCACCGCCTACACTCCCGGTGTGGCCGAACCCTGCCGCAAGATCAAGGAAAACCCCGACGACGTGTATAAGTACACCTTCAAGGGCAACATGGTGGCGGTCGTTTCCAATGGCACCGCCGTGCTGGGCTTGGGCGATATCGGCCCGGAAGCCGGTCTGCCGGTCATGGAGGGCAAGGCGGTGCTGTTCAAGGAGTTCGGCGGCGTGGATGCCTTCCCCATCTGCATCGATGCCCACGACGCTGCCAGCGTCATTGCTGCCTGCAAGGCCATTGCGCCCACCTTTGGCGGCATCAATCTGGAGGATATCAAGAGCCCCGAATGCTTTGAGATCGAAGAAACGCTGGAGCGTGAGCTGGACATCCCCGTGTTCCACGATGACCAGCACGGCACCGCGATCGTTGTTACTGCTGCCCTCATCAACGCCCTGCGTGTGGTGGGCAAGAAGATGGAAGATGTGCACATCGTGCTGAACGGCCCCGGTGCTGCCGGTACTGCCATCATCAAGATGCTCATGACCGCCGGTGCAAAGGACATCATTGCAGTGGACCAGTTCGGCACCCTGTACAAGGGCTGCAACAGCGCCGAAGCCCACAAGAACTGGCTGGGTGAGGTGACCAATCCCCGTCAGGTCAAGGGCGGCCTGAAGGAAGCACTGGAAGGTGCCGACGTGTTCATCGGCGTTTCCAAGCCCGGCATCCTGACCACTGAGCTGTGCAAGACCATGAACAAGGATGCCATCGTTTTTGCCATGGCCAACCCCACCCCGGAGATCATGCCGGACGAGGCCAAGGCCGGCGGCGTGCGGGTGATGGCCACCGGCCGCAGCGACTTCCCCAATCAGGTGAACAACGTGCTGTGCTTCCCCGGCCTGTTCAAGGGCGCACTGAGCGTCCGCGCCCGGGACATCAACAATGAGATGAAGCTGGCTGCAGCCTACGCCATCGCCGACCTCATCACCGATGCCGACCGCAGCGAGGAGAACATCATCCCCGGCGCGTTCGACCCCCGCGTGGCCGAAGCTGTGGCAAATGCCGTGGCAAAGGCTGCCCGCGAGACCGGCGTTGCCCGTCTGTAAGCGGAGGAAGCGTTTTATGAGAACCATTTCCGCACAGGAGATCACGGATACCGTTGCACGGCTGTGCATCGAAGCCAACACCCGCCTGCCGCAGGACGTGCAGGCGGCGCTGGACAAGGCCCGGCAGGAAGAGCCGTGGCCGCTGGCAAAGAGCACTCTCGACCTTTTGTGGTCGAACCTTTCCGCCGCAAAAGAAGAAAACCTGCCCATCTGTCAGGATACCGGCATGGCCTGCGTGTTTGTGGAGCTTGGCACCGATGTGCACATTGACGGCAGCTTTGAAGCTGCCATCCATGAGGGCGTGCGCCGGGGTTACACCGACGGCTACCTGCGCAAGAGCATCGTGGCAGACCCTTTGCGCCGGGGCAATACCGGCGACAACACCCCGGCGGCCATCACAGTGCATCTGGTGGACGGCGAGGGCTGCCGCATTACGGTGGCACCCAAGGGCTTTGGCAGCGAGAACATGAGCCAGATCAAAATGCTCAAGCCCGCCGACGGCGTGGAGGGCTTCAAAAAGTTCGTGCTGGACACGGTGAAGCTGGCAGGCTCCAACCCCTGCCCGCCCATCGTGCTGGGCATCGGCGTGGGCGGCAGCTTTGACAAGGTGGCGTATCTGGCAAAGAAGGCCCTGCTGCGTCCGCTGGATGTGCCAAACCCGGACCCCTATTACGCACAGCTGGAGCAGGAGCTGCTTGCCGCCATCAACGAGCTGGGCATCGGCCCGCAGGGCTTTGGCGGCAGGACCACCTGTCTGGGCCTTGCCATTGAGCAGATGCCTACCCATGTGGCGGGCCTGCCTGCGGCGGTGAATATTTCCTGCCATGTGACCCGCCGTGCAAGCGCAGAACTGTAAGGAGGGGCAAAGATGGAATACAGACTGACGACTCCCTGCACGGCCGAGGATCTTGCCCCGCTCAAGGCGGGCGACACCGTGCTGCTTTCCGGTGTGGTGTACACCGCCCGCGATCAGGCCCACAGGCGGATGACCGAAGCACTGGAAAAAGGCGAACCGCTGCCCTTTGATCTGACCGGCAGCGCCATCTACTACGTTGGCCCCACGCCGGAACGCCCGGGCCAGGTGATCGGCTCGGCGGGACCCACCACCAGCGGCCGTATGGACGCCATGAGCCCCCGTCTGCTGGACCTTGGCAACAAGATCATGATCGGCAAGGGCAAGCGGGACGATGCCGTAAAGGCGGCTGTGGTGCGCAACGGGGCTGTGTATCTGGCAGCGCTTGGCGGGGCCGGTGCGCTGATGGCAAAAAGCGTGCAGACGCTGGAAGTGATCGCGTGGCCGGACCTTGGCTGTGAAGCCGTGCGCCGCCTGATTGTGAAGGATATGCCGCTGACGGTGATCCTGGATGCCCACGGCGGCGACCTGTACCAGTCCGGCCCGGCGGCATATCTGGAAGCAAAATAATTTATCGCCTTTGCACAAAACGCGGCCGACTAAAAACCGGCAAAACAGCAGATTTGTGCAGGATAAATTTAGTTTGTTTTAACAAACTTCCGCGAATTGCTTGCACATCGGCAAAAAGTGTGATATCTTGTACTATATGAAACCGTGGTGCTTTGCATCCCGGCACAGACAGGAGGCAAACATACCATGCAGATCCACCAATCCGCAGAAGATTATCTTGAAACGATCCTGATGCTGAGTCAGCGTATGGGTAAAGTGCGCTCCATTGACGTTGTCAATGAGCTGGGCTTCACCAAGGCCAGCGTCAGCATTGCCATGAAGAAGCTGCGCGAGAACGGCTATATCGCGGTGGACGGCGAGGGCAACCTGACCCTGCTGGCACCGGGCCGCGAGATCGCAGAGCGCATCTATAGCCGTCACCGTCTGCTGACCCACTTCTTTATGCAGCTGGGCGTGGACGAAAAAGACCGCCGCCGAAGATGCCTGCAAGGCAGAGCATATCCTCAGTGAGCAGACGCTGGAAAAGATCCGTGAGCGCGCCATTGAGACGGATGCTGAGCTTGGCAAGACGGTCAAGTGATCCCCGCAGCATTCCAAGATCGTAAAATGATCCCCGTTCCTGAAAAGGAGCGGGATTTTTTTTGTATGGAAATTGGGCGGCAGATCCCTCTTGCATCCGGGGTGCGGGTGCGGTATTCTTATAAGATAAGAAGGTTTTACAGCCAAACCGGGAGGAAACAGCCATGGATGCAGACGAGATCCGCACGCTTTTGGGCGATAACATTTTTGAGCGGGCTAAGAAATACCGCAAGCGCATCCAGCAGAGCACCTGCACCGTGAACGCCGATGGCGTGCGGCATATTTCGGCCATGGTACAGGGCAGCGGCGGCAGCTATTACTATACGCAGGCATGGCTGCGGGAGAACGGCAGCTTTGTCAGTGCGTCCTGCAGCTGCCCGTATAACCAGAACGGCGAGGGCACCTACTGCAAGCATATCGGCGCATTGCTGCTGGACGATGCCGAAAAGAATGCCCCTGCACCGGCGGCAAAGCCGGATGCGATTCCCGGTGTTGTGCGCGGCGCGGCGGGCCTTGCCCCGGAACCGGCCCGGCGGGACAGCTATGCCTCCGGGCTGGAAATGCTGTTTGGCAAAAAGTGGCACGGCGAAACGCCGGTGTCGGATCACGAGGCCCGCAGGCTGCTGGATACCTACAAGGAAGCAGCCCTTGAAAACCTTGGTGTGGACGAGACCGCCCAGCGCACCGGCTTTGCCCATCTGGAACCGGAGCTGACCCTCGTGCCCGGCGCACAGCCATGGCTGCGGCTGCGCATCTCGGACGGCGGGCGGCAGTATGTGGTAAAAAGCATCCCGAACCTGATGGAAGCCGTCGAGATGGGCAAAAGCGTCAGCTACGGCAAGGCACTGGCTTTTGTGCACCGGTGGGATGCCTTTGATGAAGAGTCCCGTGCGCTTTTGCAGCTGCTGCGCCGTCAGGTGAACGCAAGGCAGAGCATGGACAAAGCCGCCGTGCGGGTGTACGGTGGGGCCGAACAAGGCCCGGCGGGAGGCATGATCCTGACCGGCGAGATCTTTGATGACCTTGTGCAGCTGTACGAGCATACCGGTTTTTGGCGGGTACGAGCTGCGGGAAGGTCTGCCCGTCATTACCATGACCGTGGAGCGCCGCCGCGGCGGTGTGCAGGTGGAAGGCGAACCCGCACTTTCCGCTGTGCAGGGCCTTGACTATGATTACCTGTTCAGCGAGGATACGCTCTGGCGGCTGCAGCGGCCCGGGTGCACCCGCATCCTGCCCGCATTGCAGGCGCTGGGCGGCAAAAGCCTGTTCTTTACCAGCGCAGATGCCACGGCCTTTTGCAGCTATGTGCTGCCGGAGCTGGGCAGCAAGCTGAACATCGTGGACCCGGAACGTCTGCTGCTGAACCAGATCCCGCTGGAACCGGTGGTGCAGTTCTATCTGGACGCACCGGACAGCTTCCGCATCGAAGCACACGCGGAGTTTTTGTACGGGGAGGATAAGGTCACGCCGTTCGTGCCGTCTCCGGCAGGGCTTTTGCGGGATGTGCGCGCCGAGAGCCGGGCAAAGCGGCTGCTGGCCTCTTATCTGCAGCCCGGTGTGGGCGGCAGAGAGGAAGTGTACGGCACCGCTGACGAGGACGAGATCTACCGCATGTTGGAGGAGGGCGTGCCGGCCCTGCTGGCCGAGGGTGAAGTATACCTGACGGATGCCTTCCGCACCTGCAGGCCGCGCCGCCCCGCATCACGGTGGGCGTTTCGGTGCACGGCAGTGTGCTGGATCTGGAAGTGGATACCGGCGAGTTCCCGGTGGCAGAGCTGAAAGACCTGCTGCGCTCCCTGCACCAGAAAAAGCGCTACCACCGCCTGCGGGACGGCCGTCTGCTGCGGCTGGATGACAGTCTGGAAGGGCTGGACGAACTGAACGATACACTGGAACTTTCCGGGGCCAAGCTCAAGAGCGGCCACGCCGAGCTGCCGCTCTACCGTGCACCCAGTCTCGACTGGGCGCTCTCGGGCCAGAACGGCCTGCGTTTCAACCGCGACGATGCGTTCCGCCGCATCAGCCGCAGCTTTCACGCCGTGAAGGACAGCGAGTATACTCCGCCGGAAAGCCTGCACAATGTGCTGCGCAAGTACCAGCGGGATGGCTACCGTTGGCTGCGCACGCTGGACGGCTACGGCATGGGCGGCATTCTGGCCGACGATATGGGCCTTGGCAAGACCGTGCAGGTGCTCAGCTACCTGCTGGCCATGAAGGAAAGCGGCCAGCGCCTGCCCAGCCTCATCGTCTGCCCGGCATCGCTGGTGCTCAACTGGCAGGAGGAATGCCAGAAGTTCACGCCGCAGCTTTCCTGCGTGGCTGTGGACGGCGACGCTGCTCACCGGGCAGAGCTGGCAAAGCAGTGGGCGGAAGCCGACCTTGTGGTGACCAGCTATGACCTGATGCGCCGGGACGAGGAGCTTTACAGCGGGCAGCAATTCTACGCCTGCATTCTGGACGAAGCGCAGGCCATCAAGAACCACACTACCCAAAAGTACAAGGCGGTGTGCGGAGTGAACAGCAAAGTGCGGTTTGCCCTTACCGGCACCCCGGTGGAGAACCGCTTGGGCGAATTGTGGAGCATCTTCTCCTTCCTGATGCCGGGGTATCTGCCGCCCTACAAGACCTTCTGCGCCCGGTTTGAAAAGCCTATCGTGCAGGAGGACGACAAAGACGCACTGCGCCGTTTGAACCAGCTCACCGGGCCGTTCATCCTGCGGCGCATGAAGTCCGAGGTGCTCAAAGAGCTGCCCCCCAAGACCGAGAATCTCCACCGCATCGAGCTGGACGAGCAGCAACGCAAGCTCTACCTTGCCGCTGTGGTGGACGCGCGGGAAAAGCTGCGCGCTGCAAAGCCGGAGGATAAAATGGCGGTGTTCGCAGTGCTCATGCGCCTGCGGGAGATCTGCTGCGACCCGCGCCTTGTGGCAGACAACTGGGACGGCGGCAGTGCCAAGCTGGATGCCTGCATGGAGCTGGTGACGGCTGCTGTGGAGGGCGGACACCGCATCCTGCTGTTCAGCCAGTTCACCTCCATGCTGGAACTGCTGGCAAAACGGCTGGACGAAGCGGGCGTGAGCCACTTTACCCTGCAGGGCTCCACCCCAAAGCCGGTGCGTGCGGAGCTTGTGCGCCGGTTCAACAGCGGCGAAGCGGACGTGTTCCTCATCTCGCTGCGGGCGGGCGGCACCGGCCTGAACCTGACGGCGGCAGATATCGTCATCCACTACGACCCGTGGTGGAACGTGGCTGCGCAGAATCAGGCCACCGACCGCGCCTACCGCATCGGCCAGCGCAATCCGGTGCAGGTGTACAAGCTCATTGCGCAGGACACCATTGAAGAAAAAGATCGTGGAGCTGCAGCAGGCAAAGCAGGACCTTGCCGAGACGGTCACCGGCTCGGCAGACGGAGCGATCCTGTCCATGAAACCAGAGGAATTGCTGCAGCTGCTGCAAGAGGAATAAAGAGGAGAAAACATCATGAAAGTCTGGGATCTGCACTGCGATACCCTCAGCGAGCTGCGCAAAGCCGAACATGCGGGCCGGCCTAAGAGCTTCGCGCAGAACGATCTGCATATCGACCTTGAAAAATTACAAAAAGGCGACTATCTGCTGCAGTGCTTTGCAGCATTCGTCAATCTGGGTGATAAGACGCCCGGAGCGGACCCGCTGGTGACAGCGCTGGAAGAGATCGACCAGTTCAAGCGCATCATGGCGGCATACCCGGAAAAAATTGCTCCGGTGTACACGGCGGCGGACATCCGCCGGAATGCTGCGGCGGGAAAGATCAGCGGGATGCTCACCATCGAGGAAGGCGCCTGCTGCAAGGGCAGCGTGGGGGTGCTGCGCCGGATGTATGAGCTGGGCGTGCGCATGATGACCCTGACATGGAACCACGAAAACGAGCTGGCAAGCCCGCAGCGGAACCCCGGCGGCGTGCTGGTGCCCCAGACCGAAAAGGGCCTGACCGGGAAGGGCTTTGAATTTCTGGCCGAGATGGAACGGATGCACATGATCGTGGATGTGAGCCACCTTTCGGACAAGGGCTTCTGGGATATCGTGGAGCACGGCACCCGGCCTTTTGCGGCCAGCCACTCCAACTGCCGTGCACTGGCACCCCACACCCGCAACCTGACCGATGAGATGATCCGCGCCCTTTCGGAGCGCGGCGGCATTGCGGGCCTGAACTACTATGCGCCCTTTCTGGACACCGACCCCACCCACCCGGAAAACTGCCGCAGCACGGTGGAGCTGATCGCAAAGCATGCAGCCCACTATAAGCAGGTGGGCGGTGCACAGATGATCGCCCTTGGCAGCGATTTTGATGGCATCGATGGCCCCCACCAGCTGGAAAATGCTGCCTTCCTGCCGCTGCTGGCGGATGCCCTGCGCAAAGAGGGCTTCACCGAGGACGAGGTGGAAGGCATCTACTACCGCAATGCCATGCGCTTTTTTGAGGAAAACCTGTAATAACAACGGAGAATATGCCGATATGGATAAAAACATGACGCTGGAAAAGCGCATTGCTGCGGAGCTGTACTGCTATCAGGGCAAAATGAGCGTGTTCGTGGACGACCTGCAGGGCCATACCGTGGAGGTGGGCGCGGACGAAGAATTTGAGACGGCATCCACCATCAAGGCGTTCATTCTCGCTGCATTGTATTTGCAGGCGCAGCGCGGCAAAGCAGACCTTGCCGAAGAGATCACCTATGAGCAGAGCCAGTTCGTGGACGGCAGCGGTATGCTGCGCGCGCTGGGCGTGGGCGCAAAGCTCAAGGTGAAGGACACCGCCACCATGATGATCATTTGCTCGGACAACATCGCCACCAATATGATCATCGACTATCTGGGACTGGATACCATCAACGCCTGCATCCGGGAGCTGGGCTTTGCGCATACTGTGCTGCACAATCCGCTGCACTTTGACCGCTACCGCCGGCTTGGCACCACCACGCCGCGCGACTACGCGGCGCTGTTCGCCCGCATTGCAAAAGGGGAGCTTGTCAGCCGGGAAGCCAGCGCGGAGATGCTTGCCATCCTGCGCCAGCAGCACTACAACACCATGCTGACCCACGATTTTCCCCAGTACTATCTGGACTGCGAGGAGACCGGAGCGCCGGAGCTGATCTGGGTGGCCAGCAAGAGCGGCAGCATGAACGCCTGCCGCAACGACGGCGGCATCGTCCACACCCCCTACGGCGAGTATGTCATCGTGCTGATGAACAAGGATTTTCACGATATCATCGAGTACAATGAACACCCCGCCATGGTGTACGGTGCCCGCGTCTCGCGGATGATCCTGGATCAGGTGCTGGCCTGTGAGGGACGACTGTCCCTGTCCTGAGACGCACGTTCTCCCAAAGAACAAAATTGGAAAAATAAAAGGAATTATAACAATGGGGATCACGCTCTCGCCATGGATGATGGCGTTTCTCGTTCTGATGACGGGCTTTGCAGGCTTTGTGGATTCGGCAGCCGGAGGCGGCGGTCTTATCAGCCTGCCGGCCTATCTGTTTGCCGGGCTTCCGCCCCACTACACCTATGCTACCAACAAATTCAGCGCCGCCTGCGGCACCACTTTTGCCACAGCCAACTTTTTCAAAAACGGTGCAATGAACCTGAAGGTGGGCATCCTTGCAGCCATTGGCAGCTTTGCGGGCAGTGCACTGGGGGCACATATCGTGCTGCTGCTCAGCGATGAACTGCTGCGCACCATGATGTTCCTCATCCTGCCAGTGGCGGCGGTGGTCATTTTGTGGCAGCGCGACCTGCCGGACCAGAACCGGGACGACGGAACCCTGAACCTGAAAAAGATCCTGCTGGCGCTGGGCATCGGCTTGGGCATCGGCCTGTACGACGGCATCGTGGGCCCGGGCACCGGCACCTTTGCCATCATTGCCTTTACCACCCTGATGGGCTTTGACCTGCGCACCGCCAACGGCAACGGCAAGGTGCTGAATCTTGCCAGCAACTACGCCAGCCTGTTCACCTATCTGATGAACGGTCTGGTGGTGTTCCACATCGGCATCCCCTGCGCCGTCAGCAACATTCTGGGCAACCTGCTGGGGTCCCATTTCGCCCTGAAAAAGGTGCGCGCTTCATCCGTCCCATGATGCTGGTGGTGCTGGTGCTGCTGCTGGGCAAGCTCATCTCGGACGCAGTGCTGTGAGCGCCGGGCGCGCAGAGGCTCCCTCTCCGAGGGAGCTGGCAAAACCGTCAGGTTTTGACTGAGGGAGTTTGCGCCCGTTTCCCGCTGCAAAAAATAAGCCGGGCAGCCCGCAGGCTGCCCGACTTTGCTCGGATGATCTTTTTTCGGTGGTCGCTTATTCCAGCACCAGCCCTTTGTCAAAGAATGATGGTCTTTGGCCTGCCGCTGGTACTGAACCCTGTGTTCGCCATTCCCTTTATCCTGAACTCCGGCATTGCAGCTGCTATCGGTCTGTTTGCCATTAAGATCGGCTTCATCTCCTGCAGCATCGTGGACGCACCGTTCGGTCTGCCACTGTTCATCAATGCTACCATTTCCTATGGCTGGCATGGTGCCATTGTGCAGCTGGTGATCCTGATCGTGGGCACCCTGACCTACATCCCGTTCGTGCTGATGTCCAACCGCATGGCGGAAAAAGAAGCACAGAAAGAGCAGTAAGCAAAGGAGAACGAAATGGGATTTCCGCAGAATTTTCTCTGGGGCGGTGCCACAGCAGCCAACCAGTATGAGGGTGGCTACGCGGAGGACGGAAAAGGCCTTGCAGTCGCGGATCTTATTACCGATGGCAACAAGGAACAGCCGCGCCGGATCTTCTACCGTTTCCCGGATGGACGTGAGGGAACGATCGGGCTGGGCGAATGCATCCCGGCGGGTGCACAGGCATCCTGAAGGATGACTATTACTATCCCAGCCATGTGGCCACCGACTTCTACCACCACTACAAAGAAGACATTGCTCTGTTTGCAGAAATGGGTTTCAAGGTGCTGCGGCTCTCCATTTCCTGGACACGAATCTTCCCGAACGGAGACGACCAACAGCCCAACGAGGCAGGCCTTGCATTCTACGATAAAGTGTTTGACGAAATGCTGACTCATGGCATTGAGCCGCTGGTCACCATCCTGCACTTTGATATGCCGGTGCACCTAGCCACGGCCTATGGCGGCTGGGCAAACCGGAAGCTGATCGATTTCTATCTGCGCTATGCCAGCACAGTGTTCCAGCGTTACCGCAATAAGGTCAAATACTGGGTCACCGTGAACGAGGTGAACGTGCTGGGTGGTTACTGGACACTGGGCCTTTCCAACGATGCAGCATCGGAGGCCGGAAGCAAAAAATCGTATAATCAGGCGAAACGCCGGATGCAGAGGCAGGGCTGAAATTCCAGGCACTGCATCATTTGATGGTAGCTTCGGCATTGGCAAACAAAGCGGCAAAGATCATCAACCCGGATTCCAGATGGGCGCGATGCTGGCGCTGTCCGGCATTTATCCGGCCACCTGCCACCCGGAAGATGTGTTTGGAGCCTATGCGTTCCGGCGCAAGGCGCTGCTGTTTTCGGATGTATTGTTCCATGGTGAGTATCCCAACTATGCACAGTCGATTTTTGACGAATATGGCTTTACGTTAAAAATGGAGCAGGGGGATGCAGAAATTTTAAAAGCGTATCCCTCGGATTTCCTAGCCTTTTCCTATTACCGAACCACCGTGTTTGACCGCTTCTCGGCCAACACCACGACCACCGGCGGCCAGCAAGGCGCGCCCAACCCCTACCTGCAAACCACGGCATGGGGCTGGCCCATCGACCCGGACGGCTTGCGCTATGTGCTGAACGAGCTGTACGACCGTTACCAGAAGCCGCTGTTTATTGTAGAGAACGGCATGGGTGCAAAGGATACGGTCAATGCGGACGGTACCATTGAGGACGACTACCGCATCGACTACCTGCGCGGCCATATCCGTGCCATCAAGGAAGCCATTGAAAAGGACCATGTGCCGGTAATGGGCTATACGCCCTGGGGATGCATTGATATCGTTTCGGCAGGCACCGGCGAAATGGCAAAGCGCTATGGTATGATCTATGTGGATATGGACGACAAAGGCCATGGCACATTGAAGCGTTCCCGTAAAAAATCATTTTACTGGTATCAGCATGTGATTAAAACCAATGGAGAAGAACTGGATTGATTTTGAAGGATCAGCAATTTTGACAGCTATCCGAACTGCAATCAAAAACCTGAGAAGATAAAATCTTTCCAACGAGATAAAACAGTTCAAAAGCAAATCAAGCCCATCGCTTTCTGTAATGGAAGGCCGAGGGGCTTTTTGTGTAGCTTGAAAAATTACGAATGGATGAGTATAATAATAAGGAGAACGACACTTCAGCTTGAAAAGGGGTCTATATGGCAAGGTTTGTACCATTTATCATAAAAACAGACGGCAGTCAGAATATCAGTGTGAAAATCGTGCGCATGAAAAAGTCTGACGCGGTACAGACTGAAAAAAGAACCCGTCTGGCAAACAAGCTGGTTGTCAGATTATATTCAGGATGATGCCTTTGAAAAGTATGCCTTAAAGACGAGTGATGGCGAATTAGTTGCGCTGGCTGCATACGAAATATTGGAAAATGACGTGATGGTTCACATTACCTACATTGAGAGCCAGCCGGAAAGCAATCCGACAATTGTCGGGCATTCTAAAAAGTATCAGGCATTGGCCGGGTGTTGATTGCGTACGGAATCAAGCTGTCGATTGACCATGAATGCGGCGGGACGGTCACGTTCGAGGCAAAGGTTCCGGAGCTGGCAGAGCATTATGTCCGGGACTATGGAGCTTGTCCATTGCCGAGTTTTGGCGGAGCACCGCGTTATGAACTCTCTGGTGAGGCAGCAATGAACATCTTTGTAACTTACTTGAAATGAGGTGTGTTTGATGAGTGCAAAAGAATATTTTCAGCGTGATGCAGAGCGTGATGCATTTTATCGCACATTTTATCAAATTTGCAGACGCTTTAATGTCACATGGTCAACAGCAACTCCGGAAGTCAGAGCTTTTATTGAAGAAGCTACTCGTGTGACCTATGAGCAGGAAAAGGCAAAGCGGAACGGAGTTTCTCTTAGTACAGTGAAGCCGTTCTTTGGAGATACAGCGTGCTAAAAGAAAAGCACACCGTTGCCGTGAACGCTCTGCAATTTTGGCTGCCGCTCAGGCTGCTATTAAAAACCCGAGAGCATAAGGACCTTATAGCGAATTATCGTTAAAAATCAAGCGTAAAATAAGGCTCACCGTCAATTTTGGCGGTGGGCTTTATTTGTTCGCTCATGTATGAGATGAATTGCGTTTAACATAGAGCTGCTTCCCAGAAGCATCACAGATACACCTCCACAGTCAGGTCGGTCCACGCTGCACGGCGGAACTGGTGGGGCATCTTGTTGGCTTCCCGGTAACGCTTGGCGGTTTCAAAGTCGATGGTGAAGGTAAGGATGGGCTTTTCCGATACAGCCATCAGATCAGTGCGCTCCTCTTTGGACTTCTTGCAGCCGGTGTTCAGCTTCCAGCGGTAGGCGTAATCGGCAAAGGGGGTGACCACTTCAACGAACTGCTCAATCAATTCGGGAGCAAGACGGGCACCGTGCACATCGACCTTCTGAGAGAGAAAATCGTAGATTACTTTCATGTCCGAGGAAACCGTCTGCGGTTCGGGCGCAGGGGAGAGGGCTTTCAGTTCCTGCTCCAAGCGGACAATCTCGTCATCTGCCTGTTTGCAAAGGGCTTGATATTCTTCCCGTGGCAGTTCGCCGTCTGCACGCATGGCAGCGTAGTTCAGCTTGCGTTTTTTGATTTTTTCGATCTGGCCCTGAATCGGTGCAGCAGACATTCGTGTGGCGGCTTTTCCGTTCTGACAGCTTTCAATCATCTTGCAGGCACGAAGGATGGCTTTATTCTGATTGCCCCAGACCTTTTCAAATATCTTCTTCGCCATCAGTTCCAGCTTCCACTCCGGGATGGAAATGGCGTCGCAACTGAGCTGCTGGGTCATGTTGTGCTCCAGAACGAAGGAACGGGTCGGGTTGACGGTTCGCATATTGCACTGGTAGCCAAAGACCGGCGTTCCGTCCTTCAGTTTGCGCCAGTTGAAAATGCGGTATTGCCGGAAAAGTGAACACGACTCATGCGTCGCCGCCTTGCCATGGGCGGCAATGCCGACAAAAAGAAAACCGTCACCGCAAGAGAAGTTTCTCTCGTGCGCTGACGGTTTTTCCGGGACCGGGTCAGACCGACCCCTGTGTGGGAAAATGATAAATAGGGAGGTACTGCCGGAACTTCTTGTCGTGCAGGTGCGGTAAGTTACAGCAGGGTCTTGACGTAAGCGGCCAGTTCCTCGTCCTTGCAGGAGGCGAAGAACAGCTCAGAGAACTTTGCACCGGCCACAGCGCCCTTCAGCAGATCCTGATCGATGCTCTTCAGGCACTCGATCAGGGGCTTGAAGGTGGCAGCGCGCACGCCGTCCAGGATCTTCTTGTTGCGCTGCTCGGGCACAACGCGCTCCTTGGGGTAGCCCTGACCGTGGCCGAAGCCAAACAGCTTCTCAAAGCAGTACGCGAGATTCAGCTCGCCGCCCCAGCCGAAGCCCTTGGCAAAGGGCATGGCAACGGCGTTGCCGTCGTTGACATGGGCAAAGGTGTAGGCGTCCACGGGATCCTCCACATGGCCGCAGATGACGCCGGGGAAGCTGTTCAGTGCCAGCATTGCACCCTCGCCGGTGCCGCAGCCGGTAACGACGTAGTCCGCAGCGCCGCTGTTCAGCAGGATGGCAGCCAGAATGCCGCACTGCACATAGGTCAGCTGTGCAGCGTCATCGGCGGCGTACATGCCGTAGTTGACCACCTCGTGGCCCATGGGCTCCACCACCTTCTTCAGGGCGGCTTCGATGATGCCATTTTTGGCGGCCTGACTGTTTTCGTTGATAAGCGCGATCTTCATAACGATATCTCCTTTATGCAGACTATTCATGACAGTGTTTTTGATTGTATGATGTCCTACAATCCATCTTGCCTTTATCATACACACTGCGCATGGAAATGTCAACAGGTATTTTCAAACTATGAAAGAATTTTCGTGTTTCATTCACAAATTTCAGGTGGAATACGGCAATTAAAGCTCTTTGCTCAAAAAACAACCGGTTTTTTCAAAAAGTGTTTGACATCATACAATAGACCGCGCTATAATTGTTCTAAGAAAGACAGGAGCGCAGCTTTGCACATCCCTGCTACGGGGGCTGTTTTTGTACCAAAAAATATCCTATTGCGTATTATTAAAGAGGAGGAGGCTGGTCCTTATGGCAGAACCGGCAACAGAACTGAACAGTCTGAAGCGGGTGTCTATCGTGCAGCAGGTGGAGCAGGTCATTGCAGACCGTATTGTGGACGGTACCTATGCAGTGGATACCAAGCTCCCTGCGGAGATGACCCTGAGCAAGCAGCTGGGAGTGGGTCGCGGCACCGTGCGGGAAGCATTCCGCTTGTTGGAGGCAAAGGGGCTTGTGGAGATCCGCCCCGGGCGCGGAGCCTTTGTGGCAAGTGATAAGGAGGCGGGCACAGAGCAGACAGTGCAGTGGTTCAGAGCCAACGAAATGGAGCTTTTGGATTGCGTGCAGGTGCGCAACGCACTGGAGCCGCTGGCTGCCCGCCTGATGGCAGAGCGCAGCAGCCCGAGGATCTGTTGGAACTGCAACACATCCATCAAAAATTTGTCGAAGCAGTGGAAAAACAGGATGCTGCCACCATTGCAAAGTATGACGAAAAATTCCACACCAGCATCGTCAAAGCCAGTCGGAACCAACTGTTGATCAAGATCAACCATCAGACCTGTGAGCGCATTAAAAACTTCCGGCAGCGCACCTTCCAGCACAACCAGAACGCCTTGAACGCCATTATGCCCCACGCCAAAATTCTGGCGGCTCTGCAGGCAGGGGATGCTGATGCCGCCGAGCATTATATGCACAGCCATCTGGAGCTGGTGGCACAGGATCTGATCAGCATGACCAGGGACGGAAAACGTCTCCTTATAAGAGGAAAAAAAGGGCACAGCCCGTAAAAAAAGCATACGCAGGCACCTGCAGGGCGCTGCTGAAGTGAGCGTCTGCTGAAAAAAGGGGAATACAGGTATGAAATTCTACATTGATACGGCCAACGTGGACGAGATCCGCAAAGCAAACGATATGGGCATCATTGCCGGTGTCACCACCAACCCCAGCCTGATCGCCAAGGAAGGCCGTGATTACGCCGAGACCCTGAAGGAAATCACCTCCATTGTGGATGGCCCCATCTCCGGCGAGGTCAAGGCCACTACGCTGGACGCTGCAGGGATGATCGAGGAAGGCCGTGCTATCTACGCACTGGATCCTGCGCACATGGTAGTGAAGATTCCCATGACGGCAGAGGGTCTGAAGGCCATCAAGGTGCTGAGCAGCGAGGGCATTCCCACCAACTGCACCCTGATCTTCAGCGCAAATCAGGCGCTGCTGGCTGCCCGTGCCGGTGCTGCCTATGTCAGCCCCTTTCTGGGGCGTCTGGACGATATCGGCCAGCCCGGCATCGACCTGATTCAGACCATTGCAGAGATGTTCGGCAATTACCCCGACATCCATACCGAGATCATCGCTGCTCGGTGCGCAATCCTATCCACATCACGGACTGCGCACTGGCCGGTGCACACATTGCCACCGTGCCATATAAGGTGCTGGAGCAGATGATCCACCACCCTCTGACTGATGCCGGCATTGAAAAGTTCCAGAAGGACTACGTTGCCGTCTTTGGTAAATAAGTGTGTTCCTGCGGCTGGTGCGTCCCGTAGCGCCGGTACAGGTTCCTGCAAAAAGAGTTGCCCGCGCCGGTTTTTCCGGTGCGGCAGCTTTTTTGCATAGAAAGGATAAGATTTTGCAATACGGAGTCACGATCGAACAGGAAATATTTCTGGAGTAGGATTTGCGCGAAGATAAAAACGTATTATCATTCTTCCCCAACGCTCTGTAATTTTGGCACCCGCTCAGGCTGCTATCAAAAATCCCCGCAAGTGATTGCGTGAGCGCTTGAAAAAGCACCAATAAAATAAACGAACCGCCCCGGTTTCCGCAATGGAAGCGGGGCGGTTTTTTTAT
>ENA-OQAJ01000053-OQAJ01000053.1-human-gut-metagenome-genome-assembly--contig:-NODE-53-length-30313-cov-4.519910_pt1 | contig 30313 bp, 35 predicted proteins | sample MGYA00242736_ERZ504529 | MGnify/ENA primary metagenome ERZ504529 (study PRJEB26092, sample SAMD00036275) | human gut metagenome | host: Homo sapiens | study: EMG produced TPA metagenomics assembly of...
GCCATGGGCGTGGGCCTGCTGTTCGATGCCGCCAACTGGCGCTATTGGGTGCTGCGGTGTGCAGCATGAGCCTTGCAAACCTTGCGTTCTACGCCATGTGGCTGCGCCGCTATATGGTGGACGAGAGCACAAGGACTACGTCAAGCTGGCCCGCGCCAAGGGCGTGAGCGAGAACAATATCGCCCTGCACCACGTATTCCGCAACGCCATGGTGCCGCTGGTGCAGTACATTCCCTCCGCATTCCTGAACACCGTCGTCGGCTCCATCTACATCGAAAGCCTGTACAGCATCCCGGGCATGGGCGGCCTGCTGGTCACCTGTGTGCAGCGCCACGACAATACCATGGTGCAGGGCATCGTGCTGCTGTACGCCTGCGTGGGCATCATCGGCTTGATTTTGGGCGATGTGCTCATGGTGCTCATTGACCCCCGCATCAACTTTGGCAAGAAAGAAGGTGGACGCTGATGCTCTCTTTTCTGAAACGCGAAAAATCGAAGCAGCTGGAGGATCAGCTGAATGCTGCTCAGGCACAGCGCCGCACCGGCTGGGAAAATCTGCCGGAGGATGAGCTGTTCACCCCCGCCGGGTTCAGTGAGGAACAGGCCGAAGCCACCGCCAGCTCCAACTACAGCTACTGGGGCAGCACCTTCCGTGCCTTTTTCAAGAACAAGTTCGCCGTGGCCCTGCTGATCGCGCTGGTGGTCGTGGTTGCCTTTGCCTTCATCCAGCCCCACCTGCCCGGTCAGGCAGACCCGAACCTGTGCGCCGTGGACCCTGTGACCGGCATCCAGTACCGCAACATCGCCCCCGGGCAGGACGGCTTTATCTGGGGTTCCAACTCCATTGGTCAGGACCTGTGGGCACGCATCTGGGCCGGTGCACGCACCAGTCTGACTATCGCCTTCTTCGTGGCCCTCATCGAAGCTGTGGTGGGCATTACCGCCGGTGTGCTGTGGGGCTATGTGCGCGGGCTGGACTTTGTGTTCACCGAGCTGTACAACATCTTCGATAACATTCCCACCGCCATCGTGCTGATCCTCATTTCCTATGTAGCCACCCCCAGCATCTGGACCATGGTCCTTGGCATGGCCATCAAGGGCTGGATCGAAATGGCACGCTTCATCCGCAACCAGATCCTCATCATCCGCGACCGGGATTATAATGTGGCTTCCCGCTGCATCGGCACGCCCACCACCCGCATCGTGCTGCGCAACCTGCTGCCCTACCTCGTCTCGGTCATCATGCTTCGCATGGCCCTCACCATCCCGGAAGCCATTGGCAACGAGGTGTTCATCACCTACATCGGTCTGGGCCTGTCCGTGGAGACCCCCTCGCTGGGCAACCTGGTCAACGACGGCCGCAAGGTGATGATGCAAGCCGGGCTGCGCTACCAGCTGCTGTACCCCACCCTCATCCTGAGCTTTGTTACCATTGCGTTCTATCTGATCGGCAACGCCTTCTCGGATGCTGCCGATCCGAAGAACCATCTACAATAAGGAGGGGATATCATGGAACACAACCAGCTCATTCTCTCCGCAAAAGATGTCAACATCCAGTTCAACCTGCGTGGAAAAGTGCTGCACGCCATCCGTGGCATCGATCTTGACCTCTATCAGGGCGAGGTGCTTGCCATCGTAGGCGAGAGCGGCTCCGGCAAGAGCGTTTTTTACCAAGAGCTTCATGGGCCTGCTGGATGCCAACGGCTCCATTACCAGCGGCACCATTGATTACTACGGCATGGCGGACGGCAAGCCGCTGCGCCTTTCTGACCTCAGAACCGAAAAGGACTGGCTGCGGGTACGTGGCCGCGAGATCGCCATGGTCATGCAGGACCCCATGACCAGCCTGAACCCGCTGAAGACCATCGGGGCACAGATCATGGAAGCCGTTGCCCTGCATCAGGGCTTAAAGGGTGCTGCCGCCAAGGAAAAAACGCTGGAATACCTGCGGGATGTGGGCATCTCTGACCCGGAAAAGCGCTTTAAGCAGTACCCGCACGAGTTCTCCGGCGGCATGCGCCAGCGTGTGGTCATTGCCATTGCGGTGGCCTGCAGCCCCAAGATCCTGATCTGCGACGAGCCTACCACCGCACTGGACGTGACCATTCAAGCCCAGATTTTGCAGCTTTTGAAGGAAATGCGGTTCAAGTACGATCTGACCATCGTCATGATCACCCACGATCTGGGCGTTGTGGCAAACATTGCAGACCGCGTGGCTGTGATGTACGCAGGCGACATTGTGGAAATCGGCACTGCTGACGAAATTTATTACGATCCCCGCCACCCCTACACATGGGCGCTGCTTTCCAGTATGCCGCAGATGGGCGTGAAGGGCGAGGACCTGTTCAACATCGTGGGCACACCGCCAAACCTGTTTGCGGAAATTCGCGGCGATGCTTTTGCGCCCCGCAACCCGCAGGCGCTGAAGATCGATTTTGTCAAGCGCCCGCCTTACTTTGAGGTAACGCCCACCCACAAGGCCAAAACATGGCTGCTGGACCCCCGGGCACCCAAGATCGAGCCGCCTGCTGCGGTAAAAATGCTGCGAGAGGAGGGGCTGTAAGATGGAAAATGAACGCGAAGTTCTTTTTGGAAGTGAACCACCTGAACGTAACCTACGGCTCCGGCAAAAAAGCATATGAAGCTGTGCAGGATGCCAACTTTAAAATTTATAAGGGCGAGACCTTCGGCCTTGTAGGCGAAAGCGGCAGCGGCAAAACTACCATTGGCCGGGCCATCCTGCGCATTCTGCCCACCTCGGGCGGCGAGATTCTTTATAAGGGCCAGAAGATCAACGGCAGAATTTCCCGCCAGCTGGACAGGCAGATCATCAAAGAGATCCAGATGATCTTTCAGGACCCGCAGTCCTCGCTGAACGAGCGCGCCAAGGTGAGCTACATCGTGGGCGAAGGCCTGCAGAACGTCCGGCCTGATCTTTCCACCGCCCAGCAGGAGGAAAAGGTGCGTCAGGCTCTGCTGGACGTGGGTCTGCTGCCGGAATTTGCCTCCCGCTTCCCGCACGAATTTTCCGGCGGACAGCGCCAGCGCATCGGCATTGCCCGGGCCCTGATCGTGGAGCCGGAGTTCATCGTTGCCGATGAGCCCATCAGCGCACTGGATATGTCCATCCGTGCACAGGTGCTGAACCTGCTGCGCCGCCTGCAGAAGGAACGCGGCATCACCTACCTGTTCATCGCCCACGATCTTTCCGTGATGCGCTACATCTCCGACCGCATCGCCGTCATCCACAAGGGCCGCATCGTGGAGCTGGCCGGGGCCGAAGAGTTGACAGCCCACGCCATCCACCCCTATACCCGCAGCCTGCTTTCCGCCATTCCCATGCCGGACCCCCGCCGGGAGCGGCAGAAAAAGCTGCTGGTGTACGACCCCGCCATGCACGACTACTCCAGAGAGGCCCCCCAGTGGCGCGAACTGCGGCCTGAGCATTTTGTACTGTGCAGCGCTGCCGAAGCCGAGCAGTGGCTGCCGCGCTGACCCCCAACATTTCGGGCTGAATCGTTGTTTTACGGCTCTTTTACGCAACATTCAAAGTTTATTTCTTGACATTCTCCGGCAGCTCCACTACAATAGAATCTGCATCATTGATTCTGATTTTTGAGTTATTAGCGTGTTCTGACCGGCGGCTTTCATCTTCTTTGCAAAGTTGTCGGCTTTTGGCAATGAAAAGAAGAAGAAAGAAAAGAGGACTTTATTCTATGACTACTGAACAGCGTGAACCGCTCTATGCGTCCACTGCGAAGCCCTGGCTGAAGTACTATGACCAGAAATACATCGACATGCCCCTGCCCAAGTGCAGCGCCTTTGAGTATCTCTGCCATCAGAACAAGAACCATCTGAGCGAGACCGCTCTGGAGTATTATGGCCGCAAATTCACCTTTGCAGACCTCTTTGTGAATGTCAAGAAAACCGCTGCCGCCTTCCGTGCTCTCGGCGTGAAAAAGGGCGACATCATCACCGTTGTCAGCGTGATGACCCCCGAGGTGATCTATGCCTTCTACGCTGTCGATATGATCGGCGCAACGCTGAATCTGGTGGACCCACGCTACAGCGTTGAGGGTATCCACGAGTACATCGAAGAGGTAGATTCCCGCCTGCTGATCTGCCTGAATGTGACCTATGAGCGCTGCCACAAGGCAGAAAAGCGCACCAATGTGGAGCGCGTTCTGGTCATCAGCCCCGCGGACTCTCTGCCGCTGCATCTGGCCGTCGGCTACAAGCTGACCAACCCCGATAAGAACCGCTACAAGTCCAATGTGATCCACTGGAAGGACTTTATTGCACAGGGCAAGGATCAGAGCATGACGCCGAACCCTACGACCCGCAGCACGCCTGCGTGGTGGTGGTGCACACCGGCGGCACCACCGGTTCGCCCAAGGGCGTTATGCTGACCGACGACTGCTTTAACTCTCTGGCCCACGAATTCATCGCCCAGAGCAACCTGTTCTGCCGCGGCCAGAAGCTGATGAACGTCATGCCTCCGTTCATTGCCTACGGCTATGCCTGCGGCGTGCACATGCCGCTGGTCATGGGCCTGCACGTCGTCATCATCCCCAATCTGGACCCCGACAAGCTGGGCGCACTGATCTGGAAGCACAAGCCCGAGCACATGTTCGGCGTTCCGGCCCACTACCAGCAGATGGCAGCTTCTCCGCTGCTCAAGAAGAAGAAGGATCTCTCCTTCATCCGCAACTATGCCGCCGGCGGCGACTCGCTGCCGCTGGGCGCTGAGCTGACTGTGAACGAGTTCCTGAAGGCGCACAACGTGGAATATCCGCTGGCCAAGGGCTACGGCATGACCGAGGTCGCCTCTGCCGCTACCGTTGCCGCCGGCAACGTGACCAAGCCCGGCAGCGTGGGCATTCCCATGCTGAACACGGTGGTGTCCATTTTTGAGCCTGGCACCGAGACCGAACTGCCCATCGGTGAGCGCGGCGAGATCTGCATCTGCACCCCCACCGTCATGAAGGGCTACTACAATAAGCCCGAGGAGACCGACATGATCCTGCGCCGCCATGCAGACGGCCAGATCTGGGCACACACCGGCGATGTCGGCTACATGGACGAGGACGGCTTTGTGTATCTGGATTCCCGCATCAAGCGCATGATCATCCGTCACGATGGCTTCAAGGTGTTCCCGTCCATGATCGAGAACGTCATCAGCCGCCACCCGGCCGTGCATCAGTGCTCGGTGGTGGGCTGCACCGATAAGGACCATGTGCAGGGCCGCCTGCCCTTCGTCTACGTGGTGCTGGACCCGGAAGGCGACAAGAAAAAGCGCCAGATCGTGCGGGAACTGCGCCAGCTGTGCAATGAAGAGCTGCCGGAGTATGTGCAGCCGGTGGGCTACAAGTTCATCTCTGAAATGCCCTTTACCCCTGTTGGCAAGGTGGACTACCGCAAGCTGGAAGAAGAGATCACTCCCCGCGATTACTGATCCTGAACTTCACCCTGTAATTTTTCAGACACTGAGCTCTCCCGAAAGGGAGAGCTTTTTTGTATGGAAGGAACCGCAGAATACGGACGCAGCGATGGCCGCAATTTTTTTTTGAATTTTGTCAGTTGACAATTTTTACTTTCCATTTTATCATAGAGACAACAGCTGTGCCGCACAGGTGCAGTCATTCCAGAAAGAAGGAATTACAATGAAAAACAAAAAGTTTGCCAGCTTTCTGGCCGCAGCGGCAGCGCTTGTGCTGCTGGCCATGCCTGCATTTGCTGCCGACGAACAGACGGAGCTGCCTGCCGCCGAAGCAGCAGAGGTGCAGCAGGAGCAGACCGCAGCGCCTGCCGAGCAGGAGACCGCCCTGCCCGCCGATGCCCAGACAGCCGGCGAACCGGAGCAGCAGCTCACCTATGTGGCGCTGGGCGACAGCATCACCTCCGGTGTCGGCCTTGCCGATATGAAATACAACATCGCCCAGATCGGCTACGATCTGCAGCCGAACTTTGAGGGCTACCCTTCCCAATGCTACACCGCCCTTGTGGGCAAGGGCCTTGGGCTGGACCGCCAGCACGCCATCAATCTGGGCCTGCCCGGCCTGATGAGCCCTGACATGCTGGATATGGTGCAGAACAGCGCCATGCCCAAGATGAATCAGGCTTCCGGCGCATATTACGTCTACCCGGAATATCAGGAGTATCTGCGCAAGGCCGATATCATTTCCATCCAGATCGGCTCCAACGACGCGCTGGTGCCCTGCATCGTAGGTCTGGGCGAGGCCACCAACTGGAAGAGCGAGCAGCTTGCCGCACTGATGGTCAGCGGTGCCCTGCGTGATTTCAACTTCCAGAAGCTGGGGCTCTTCCTCGAAGCGCTGAACCGTATGACCCTTACCTTTGACGAGAGCCGCGCCACCAACCGCCTGCTGTTCCGCGGCATGGATGAGATCTGCGATCAGGCCTATACCAATGTGACCGCCAGCCTGCCGCAGATCGTGGCCAGTATCCGCGCACTGAACCCGGACGCAAAGATCGTGCTGCTGGGCTACACCAATCCCGTGCCGCTGCTGCCCGCATGGAACCGCTATTTCAGCAAATTGAACCGCTTTGCCAAAGACCTTGCCGCACAGGAAGGCCTGACCTATGTTGCCATTCCCCGTGCGCAGACCGCTGCCGACGGCCACCCCACCGTTAAGGGCCACCAGTACATTGCAAACCAGATTTTGAATGCTCTGAAGTGAGCTTTCCATCAAAAAAGCCTGTCTCATTTTACGAGACAGGCTTTTTTTGCGCTGTTCTGTTTTCAGCTCAGCCGGCCGCTTTCCACCGAAAAGCTGATATCTGCCGCAGCCATGGTAGACTTGCGGTGGGAGATCAACAGCACCGTTTTGTCTTTGCACTCTGCCCGCACAGCCTTGAGGATCACGCCCTCATTCAGGCTGTCCAGATTGGAGGTAGGCTCGTCCAGCAGCAGGAAGGGTGCATCATGCAGGAAGGCACGCGTCACGCCGATGCGCTGGCGCTCGCCGCCGGAAAGTGCACCGCCCAGCTCACCCACCAGGGTATCATAGCCCTTGGGCAGGCTGTGGATAAAGCCGTCCAGCGCAGCCTTTTTGCAGGCTGCTTCCACCTCTTCCCGGGTGGCATCCCGCTTTGCAATGCGGATGTTGTTCTCAATGGTATCGTCGAACAGCTCGGTCTCCTGCGTCACAAGGCTTTCCTGTTCGCGCAGGGCGGCGGTGTTCACGCGGCGGATATCCTCTGCGCCAAAGCGGATGCTGCCGCTGGATACATCCCAGAAGCGCATCAGCAGCCGCAGGAAGGTAGACTTTCCGCTGCCGGAGCGGCCGGTGATGCCCACGATCTTCTTTTCCGGAATGGTCAGGCTCAGGTCATGCAGCACCTCCTCATTGGCATAGGCAAAGTTCACATGCTCTGCCGCAGCACCTGCAAATGCGGTGTCTGTGCCGTCGGTCACATCGGCGGTGACGGGCTGTTCGTCCAGCAGGTCCAGCACGCGGTCTGCGCTGGCGAACACCTGCGTCAGGCTGGCACCAAGGTTTGCCAGCGCCACCACCGGGCCAAAGGAGCTGAGGGCTGAAAGGGTGCACACCAGTACGCCCTCCACGTCCATTTTACCGTTCTGGTAAAGGTTCAGGCTCACACCCAGCACGGCCAGCACCGTGAGCAGGATCAAGGTGTTCGTGATGGCCACGGTCAGGCCCTCGCGGTATTTCATCGCCTTCTGCTTTTCGCCCAGCATCTCACTGTGGGCCGTGATGCCCTCGGCGCGGGCTGCGGTGTCCTGATACTGCAGGGTGTCCTTCAGGCCGCGCAGGCTTTCCAGCACATAGCTGTTGGTATCGGCCAGTGCCTGACGGTACTCCCGGGCGGCACGGTCGCCGCGCTTTGCGCTCCACACCGGCAGGGCCACGCCCACCAGCAGATAGCCCGCCAGCAGCACCAGCGCAGGCAGGATGTGCCAGCTGCCCACAAAGCCCGTCATGCCGATGACGCAGATGCACGCGATGCAGATGGGCGAAATGGTGTGGGCATAGAACACCTCCAGCGCTTCGATATCGGCCGTGATGAGCGAGATCAGGTCACCGCGGTCACGGCTTCCAGCTTTGCCGGGGTCAGACGGCGCAAGGCACCGAACACCTTATCGCGGATCAGGGCCAGCAGCTTGAAGGCGATATAGTGATTGGACGCCTGCTCTGCGTAACGCAGAACGCCGCGCAGCAGGGCAAACACCAGAATACATGCAAAGGCTGTGCTCACGGTTTTGAGCGGACTGGCAAGGCCCAGCGCACGCAGGATGCCAAAACCGCCGAAGATGGTAATGAAGGTGGCGCAGAAATGGCCTGCCACCCCCATCACGATCGCTGCCAGCATAACGGGCAGCATGGGCTTTACCAGCACGATCAGCCGTCTCACAATGGCAAAGGGGCTGCGATGATTGCTCTTGTTCATGCTCAGGCATCCTCCTCTTCCAGTGTTTCCAGCTGCCGCTGTGCCAGATACAGGCGGCTGTAAGCCCCCTGCTTTGCCAGCAGCTCGGCGTGTGTGCCCTGCTCGATCACACGGCCATTGCTCATTGCATAGATGCAGTCGCTGTGCACCACGTTTGCCAGACGGTGGGAGATCAGGATAATCGTCTTTTTTTCCGGCCAGACTGTGGATGGCCTGCATGATGTCGTTCTCGCTCTCGGCATCCACGTTGGAGGTAGCCTCGTCGAAGAGGTAGATGGGCGTATCATGCAGCAGAGCCCGCGCATGGCAAGGCGCTGGCGCTGGCCGCCGGAAAGATTGCTGCCGCCCTCATGCAGAGCGGTCTGCAGGCCGTTCTGGCTGCGGCAGAAATCGGCCAGATTCACCTGTTCCAATGCCGCCCAGAGCTGTGCCTCGTCCGCGTCCGGCTTTGCCATGCGCAGGTTGCTCTCCACCGTACCCTTGAAGATGGCGGCGTTGTGGGGCACCAGCGTCAGGGTGCGCAGACGCTGTTCCTGCTGCAGCTCCTGCACCGGCACGCCGCCCAGCGTCACGCTGCCGGTATAGCCGGTGCGGCTGCCGGACAGCAGCGCCGCAATGGTGCTTTTGCCGCAGCCGCTCTCACCCACCAGCGAGACAAAGCTGCCCTGCGGAATGGTAAAGGAGACATCGTTCAGGATGGTGCGGTCCTTCTCGTAGCCAAAGGTGACATGCTCAAGCTTCAGAGTCGTATTCTCTCCGGGCACGCGGTCACCATCGGCAGGCTCTTCCGCTGCCAGAAGCTTGAAGATCTTCTCTGCCGAAGCGGCACCGTTCATGGCAATGTGGAAGTAGCTGCCCAGCAGCCGCAGCGGCAGGAAAAAGTCCGCCGCCAGCAGCACGATGGTCAATGTGGCGGTCAGGGTCAGCCGGCCTGCCGCAAATGCAGCCACCGCGCTGATGATGCCAGGCCCGCACCGCCGTAAGCCATCAGGTCCATCAGTGTCACCGAGTTCAGCTGCATGGTGAGCACCTTCATGGTGATCCTGCGGAAGCGCTCGGCCTGCGCATTCATCTGCTTATGCTTCCAGCCGTCGGCCTGATAAATTTTCAGGGTGGTCAGGCCCTGAATGTTCTCAAGGAAGCTGTCGCCAAGGGTGGTGTATTCGCCCCAGTAGTTTGCCAGCAGCTTTTTGGCAAACTTCTGCACTGCCACAATGGACATGGGGATCAGCGGCACGCAGCACAGCAGGATGATGGCCGACCGTGCGTGCACACCCACCAGCAGCACAAACAGGGTAACGGGTGCCAGCAGGCTGTAAAACAGCTGCGGCAGGTATTTTGCAAAGTAGGTGTCGATCTGCTCCACACCTTCGCTGGCCAGCATCACCACCTCGCTGGTGGCCGCCGTCTCGGTGTAGTTGGGGCCAAGGCGGGCAAGCTTTGCGTAGATGCTGCTGCGCAGGGTGCGCTTGACATCCTTGGAAGCCTGATCGCTCATGGCCGATGCCAGCATGGTAAAGGCAAAGCGCATGGGCACCGTGGCAAGGCAGAGCACAAGGTTCTGCCACAGCTGTGCACTGGTCAGGCTGCCCGCAAAGGCTTCGCCCACCAGCCGGGCAATGGCCCGCACAAAGATCACGTTGCACAGCATCCCCAGCCATTGGAAAGCCACATTGGCTCCCACATACCGCAGCGCACCGCGGTCAAAGGACAGCAATTTTTGTTGATCACTGGGCTTTCTCCGTTTCTGCTTTTTCTGCATCACTGCCAAACAGACGCTCATATTCGCCGGTAAAGATGCGCTCCGGCAGTGCACTGGTCATGGCAAGGGCAGCGGTAAAGCGCTCTTCTTCGCTCAGCGGCTCACTGACCGGTGGGAAATGGGTCAGGATCGTTTTCAGCTCCCGATCCACCTGTTTTGCCACCCAGATGCCCCGGTCTGTCATATAGATCTTGCCGTAGTGCTCCTTTACGATCATGCCGCGCTCCATGAGCAGATTCATGATACGCACCACCGAGGGCTTGGTCACGCCAAGCTTTTCGGCAATGCTGCGGGAGCTGATATCCAGATGGGTCTGTGAGACTTCGTAGATCGCCAGCAGATAGCGCAGATGCGCCGACGTAAGTTCCATCCCGATCACTCTCTTTTCTGATAGATTTTCCAATGTTATCCAAAGCTAACTTTTTGTTTCTGAAAAAAGGGCGCGAGCCGAAACTTCCAGCCCGCGCCCTTTGCGGATCATTTCAATGCTCAGTGACAGCCGCTGCAACCGCTGCAGCTGCCATTGCAGCCGCCTTCGCCGCAGCCGCTGCACCCACTGCAGCCGCCGCCATGCTTGTGGGAGTGCCATGTGATCCAGCCCACACCGCCAAACACGATGACTGCCACAATGATCGTGGGCAGATTAAAATTTGCAGCGAGGAATTCCATCATACAAAACACACCCTTTCACAATGTCATGCGGTTCGATCAGATCTTGGTCACGTCGATTTTGACCTCGTTGTCGCCAACATACTTGTTGGGACGGACCAGCAGGTAGATGAAGCCAACCAGAACAACAGCAGCCACGATGGTGAAGAAGTTGAAGCCAATCTCACCGGTGATCAGGCCGCCCAGCTGGTACACCACCAGAGCGGCGCAGTAAGCCAGAGCGCACATATAACCAATGGCGATGGCGGTCCACTTGCCGTTGTTCATCTCGCGCTTGATGGCGCCCATAGCAGCGAAGCAGGGAGCGCACAGCAGGTTGAAGATCATGAAGCGTAAGCCGACAGAGCGGTGTAGTCCTGCGCAACAGCAGCCCAGATCTCATCGCCGTTCTCAGACAGCTCGCCGCCGAAGTGATACAGAACACCGAAGGTACCAACCACGTTCTCCTTTGCGATCAGGCCGGAGACGGAAGCGACAGTTGCACGCCAGTTGCCGAAGCCCAGAGGTGCAAAGATCCATGCGACCTTGGTAGCGATCGCAGCCAGCACGGAGTTGTCTTGATCCTCGACCATGCCGAAGACACCGTTCTCGAAGCCGAAGCCCTGCAGGAACCACAGCACAACGGTAGCGGCCAGAATGACGGAGCCTGCGCGCTTGATGAAGGACCAGCCGCGCTCCCAGGTTGCACGGAACACGTTGCCCCATGCAGGCACATGGTATGCGGGCAGCTCCATCACGAAGGGAGCGGGATCACCTGCGAAGAGCTTGGTCTTCTTCAGGATCACGCCGGAGCAGATGATGGCAGCCATGCCAATGAAGTAAGCAGAGACAGCCACCAGAGAAGAACCGCCGAACATCGCACCTGCGATGAGGCCGATGATGGGCATCTTTGCGCCGCAGGGGATGAAGCAGGTGGTCATGATGGTCATGCGGCGGTCGCGCTCGTTCTCGATGGTACGGGAAGCCATAACACCGGGCACGCCGCAGCCGGTACCGACCAGCACGGGGATGAAGCTTTTACCGGACAGGCCGAACTTGCGGAAGATACGGTCCATGATGAAGGCGACACGGGACATATAGCCCACATCCTCCAGAATGGACAGCAGGAAAAACAGCACCAGCATCTGGGGAACGAAGCCCAGAACTGCGCCGACACCGGCAACGATGCCGTCCATGATCAGGCCGTACAGCCAGCCTGCCACGCCGATGCTCTCCAGCAAGCCGCCCAGAGCATTGGGAACGATTTCACCGAACAGGACATCGTTGGTCCAGTCGGTGGCAAAGGTACCAATGGCCCAGCCGCCGTCTGCAATGGAGGTGCCCATGGACAGGGAGTACATCAGGAACATGACCAGTGCGAAGATGGGCAGAGCCAGAATACGGTTGGTCACGATCTGGTCGATCTTATCGGAAACGGTCAGGTGCTCCACGCGGGCCTTTTTCTTAACAGCTTTGCCCACGACGGTGTTGATATATGCATAGCGCTGGTTGGTGATGATGCTCTCAGCGTCATCGTCCATCTCAGCTTCGCAGTCCTTGATGTGCTGGTCGATGTGGTCGGTCAGGCTCTTGTCGAGCTTCAGCTCGTCCATGACCTTCTCGTCGCGCTCGAACAGCTTGACGGCATACCAGCGCAGGAAGCGGTCATCCACCTTGCCCTGAATGGACTCTTCGATGTGGGCAATGGCGTGCTCCACGCTGCCGGTGAACACATGGGGCAGCTCAGCAGCTTGGTAGCCTTTGCAGCAGCCACAGCAGCCTTTGCAGCAGCCTCGGTGCCCTCGCCCTTCAGTGCGCTGATCTCCACCGCCTGACAGCCCAGCTCTGCGCTCAGCTTCTTCAGGTCGATCTTATCACCGTTCTTGCGCACCAGATCGATCATGTTCACAGCCATGACCACCGGGATGCCCAGCTCGATCAGCTGGGTGGTCAGGTACAGGTTACGCTCAATGTTGGTACCATCGATGATGTTCAGGATGGCATCGGGCTTCTCCTTGACCAGATAAGTACGGGAAACCACTTCTTCCAGCGTGTACGGAGACAGCGAGTAGATACCGGGCAAGTCCTGAATGATAACATCCTTATCGCCCTTCAGCTTGCCTTCCTTCTTTTCCACCGTAACGCCGGGCCAGTTGCCGACATACTGGTTGGAGCCGGTCAGATTGTTGAACAGGGTCGTTTTACCGCAGTTCGGGTTGCCGGCAAGTGCAATTTTAATGCTCATTGCTTAATCCTTCCTCCCTTTGGGATCAGACTACTTCGATCATTTCAGCATCGGCCTTGCGCACGCTCAGCTCGTAGTTGCGCACGGTCAGCTCCATGGGGTCACCCAGAGGTGCCACCTTACGGACATAGATCTCAACACCCTTGGTGATGCCCATGTCCATGATGCGGCGCTTGACCGGGCCTTCACCGTGCAGCTTTGCCACAGTAGCGGTCTCGCCGACCTTTACGTCTTTCAGAGTTTTCATACTTAACCATCCTCCTCTGCTTGTCTTTATAGAGAGACTATTCCAGTTTCGGAGCAGCTCCCAAACAGCGCCTGGGCACTGTTCAGCCAATCATGATACGGTTTGCCATGGTCTTGTCCAGCGCGATGCGGCTCTCCTTGACCTGAATGATCAGGTTGCCTGCGATCTCGTTGACGACCGTTACCTCACTGTCCACCACAAAACCCAGCTCTGCCAGATGCAGCCGGATCTCGTCCTTGCCGGTGATCTTTTTGATGGTGACGGTCTCCCCTGCTTTTGCCATTGTCAAAGGCATCATACTTCCGCTTCCCTTCCTGTTTGAATCTGGGATATCGCTGCGGTTAGTCAGCCGCAACTACCAACGTGGATAGTTTACGCCCACTAACCTTTTTATGTCAATAGTTTTTTCATAATTAAAAGTTAGTTCATATGAACAAACAATTTTTCTGCCCGATTTTTTCCGTTTTTTCACCACAATCAACAACAACTAACTCAAATTATTGAATCAAAGTTAGCCATTGTTTACATTTTCTTGTTCTTTTTGGCGGCATCTTGTAAACTATCACAAAGCTTTTTCTCTGCTCTGCTGTGCTCTTTTGCTGCAAATGACACAGCGCGTGGTACAGTGGTCAGTCTGCACCGCGCGGCCGCGTGTCAAAAGGAGGATTTCTTTCCTGCCAGTGCGTGGACACCAGCAGGTGCCAGGATAAAAAGAGAGTATTTGAAAAGAGAATGACAATTTTTAAGCCGCCACGGCAAGGCGGAGAATGGGCGTTCCGCTGTGGAACAGCCGCAGATAGACTGCTGTGCACTTGCTCAGCTGGTCAAAGTGCTTCTGCGCTGCATCCGGGTCGCCATAGGACTTCCAGCAGCCGCAGCAGGTAAAGTTCTTGCCGCGGTTCTCGATAAAGCCCACAACATCGCCCAGCGGATAGCCAAGGAACACCCCGATCTCATGCGGAAATCTGCCGAACAGCACAGCTTGCGGGAAAGCTGAGTGAGCATATTGCCCACATCCGGTGCTTCGCCCGCTTCCGGCAGGCGGTAGCCCTCCTGCCGCAGAAAGCTCTGCACCTTTTTATCTGCCAGCACGGCAGCCAGCTGCTTTCGCGGTAGACATACACAAGATACCGGTGGTTGAGCACGCAGCCCTTGAGCACCCGCACACGCAGGCCCTTGGGGTTCAGCTGAGTGTTCCAGTTTTTCACCCGGCGCGCAAGGTCGGCGCAGTCGCGGGTCTCATAGCGGAACAGGCCTGCCGGTTTCAGGCTTGCCAGCACCGGGGCACACTGTTCGATCATGACCGTTTCAAAATTACGCTCCATGTCTGCGCCCTCCCGCCTTGTTTCTCCGGGCTATTGTTCCCCGGATGCGCCGTGTTTATAAGTTAGATATTTCTAACCCCGATTCCAAAAAAGAAGCAGCTTTGCGCGGAGCATTCAAGGCTTCGGCCTGCCGATCTGTTTCTTGCGGTTAGTTATTTCTAACGTGACTGTATCTTACCACAGCGGTGGGCCGTTGTCAACACTTTTCTTGAAAAAAGTTATTCGTGACAAACCGCAGTTTTCTCCGCCTCGCTTTTTGTGCATTCTACCGTTTTGAGATACGGTATGGTATAATAAGGAAAACCCTCTCAGGCGCTAACGCGCCAGCTCCCCCGAAGGGGGAGCTCTTTATAGAGTCAGCGCATTCAAAAGCTCTCTCCTTCGGGAGAGCTGGCATTGCGCAGCAATGACTGAGAGGGTTCTATCTTATAAAAGGAGCACGCATCCATGCCACAGAACATTGCACCGCCGGGCCTGATCTCCCTTCTTGCCGCCGCACTGGCACAGCAGCCCACAAAGCCGCTGGTGCTGGCGCTGGATGGCCGCTGCGGCAGCGGCAAGACCACCCTTGCAAATACGCTGGCCCGGCAGTTCCCGGCCAGCATCACCCTGCACACCGATGATTTTTACCTGCCGCCTGCACAGCGCATCCGCGGCTGGGAGAAAAACGCCCTGCGCCAATATGGACCTTGCCCGCCTGCGGGACGAAGCCCTGCGCCCAGCCTACGAGGGCCAGCCGGTGCAGTACCGTGCCTATTCCTGCCGCGAGGGTGCGTACCTGCCCGCGCGGGAGCTGGCTGCGCAGCCGCTGGTGATTTTGGAGGGCAGCTACAGCCACCACCCGCTGCTGACCGGTTACGAAACGCTGCGGGTGTTCCTGACCTGCGCAAAAGAAGAGCAGACCCGCCGCCTGCAGGCGCGGGAGGGGGAGCGATATGCCAATTTTGCCGCCCGGTGGGTGCCGCTGGAGGAGGGCTATTTTGCCCAGTACCACATTGCGGAGACGGCGGATTTTGTGGTAGACACCACCCAAGGCGGGACGATTTGAAATGGCTTCCGCGCCGCCGGCAAGACCAAGGTGCCATATAGCAAAGCGGAAGAACACCCCTTGAACCAAACAAAGCCGGACAGCTTGCGGGCTGTCCGGCTTTTGGTTTTGCTTGGTTTACAGGCTGTTACTTATTCTTGTACATATCCTGATAGTAGTTCTGGTAATCACCGCTGGTGACATGGTCCATCCACTCCTGATGGTTCAGGTACCAGTCAATGGTCAGCACGATGCCCTTTTCAAAGGGGGTCTCGGGGTACCAGCCCAGATCGTTCTTGATCTTGGTGGGGTCGATGCCATAGCGGCGGTCGTGGCCCAGACGGTCGGCGACGTGCTTGATGAGGTCCTCGCTGATGCCCTCGTCCTGCAGGCGGTCGTGGAGCTGGTTGATGATGGTCTTGACGATGAAGATGTTGGGGCGCTCGTTGTGGCCGCCCACGTTGTACACCTCACCGATCTTGCCGCCGTTGGCTACCATGTCGATGGCCTTGCAGTGATCTTCCACATACAGCCAGTCGCGGATTTGCATACCGTCGCCGTAGATGGGCAGCTGCTTGTGGTGCTTGACGTTATTGATCATCAGGGGGATCAGCTTCTCCGGGAACTGGTAGGGGCCGTAGTTGTTGGAGCAGCGGGTGATGTTCACGGGCATGCCGTAGGTATCGTGGAATGCCATAACGAACATATCGGCGCTGGCCTTGGAGGAAGAATAGGGGCTGTGGGGGCACAGGGGGGTGGTCTCCATAAAGTAGCCGTCCGCACCCAGTGCGCCGTACACCTCATCGGTGGACACCTGCAGGTACTTCTTGCCCTCTTTCCAAGTCTTGGCATCGGCATCATACCATGCTTCCTTGGCGCGCTGCAGCAGGTTGACGGTGCCCATCACGTTGCTCTGCACAAAAATTTCGGGGTTCTTGATGGAGCGGTCCACGTGGCTCTCGGCGGCAAAGTTGATGACGTAATCGAAATCGTACTTCTGGAACAGGCCTTCCACCAGCTCCTTGTCGCAGATATCGCCCTGCACGAACACATGGCGGGGGTCGCCCTCCACATCCTTCAGGTTTTCCAGATTGCCGGCGTAGGTCAGCTTATCCAGATTGACCAGCAGGATCTCCGGGTATTTCTTGAGCATATAATGCACAAAGTTGGAGCCAATAAAACCGGCGCAGCCGGTGATCAGATAGGTTTTCATAGGTTCAATTTCCTCTTTTCAGTCTTTCATCCCGTTGTCGCCGTCCCAGTGGGCGAAGAAGCAGGCCAGAGCGTCCTTCCAGTCGCGCACATCGTTGCCCACGGTGCAGCGCAGCATCCGGTTGTCCAGTGCGCTCCACTTGGGGCGGTCGGCGCTTTCCGGGTGCTTTGCCTTGTATTCCTCGCTGGTGCAGGGTGCCACAGCGGCATCCACGCCGGACAGGCGGATGATCTCGGACGCAAAATCATACCACGAGCAGATGCCCTCGCCGGTGCAGTGATACAGGCCGTACTCGTGGGTCACGCACAGCTGCAGGATCTCGTGGGCCAGATCCACCGCGTTGGTGGGGTTGCCGCACTGGTCATTGACCACTTCCAGCTTGCCAAACTTCTTGCCTGCGTTCACGATGGTCTTGACGAAGTTCTTGCCGTAGTAGCTGTAGAGCCATGCGGTGCGCACGATGAAGTGACGGTGGCAGAACTGTTCCACGTACTTTTCGCCCATGAGCTTGGTGGAGCCGTAGGCGCTGATGGGGCCGGGAATGGTGGCTTCGTCCTGTGCAACGCCGCCGTTTTCACGGCCGGAGAACACATAATCGGTGGAGACGTGTACCAGTCGTGCACCGGTCTTTTCCGCTGCCTGTGCCAGATTGGCGGGGGCCGAGGGCGTTTGCCTTGAGGCGGCGTCATGGTTCACCTCGCAGCCATCCACATTGGTGTAGGCAGCGCAGTTGATGATGACATCCGGGCGGTTGCGGCGGATGAACTCGTCCACCATTTTGTAGTTGGAGATATCCAGATCCGGCAGGTCCACGGCGATCACCGTGGCATTGAGCAGCTTTTCGGGGATGGGGCCGATCTCGCTGCGGCCTTCGCGCAGCTGCTTGAGGATCTCGGTGCCCAGCTGACCCTTGCAGCCGGTAACAATGATTTTCATATGGGTATGCCTCTCTTTTGCTTAATAGCGCAGCTGCCGTCTGCAACGTTCTTCAGGTGCTGGCCGTAAGGACTCTTGCCGTAGCGCTCAGCGCTTTCCAGCAGGGTGTCGCGGTCGATCCAGCCGTACTTGAAGGCGATCTCTTCCGGCGCACTGATCTTGATGCCCTGGCGCTTCTCGATCATGCGCACAAAATCGGCTGCTTCCACCAGACTGTCCATGGTGCCGGTGTCCAGCCATGCAAAACCGCGGCCCAGCAGCTGAACATCCAGCTCGTCCTTCTTCAGATACATGTCGTTCAGGGTGGTGATCTCCAGCTCGCCGCGGGCAGAGGGCTTGACCTGCTTTGCCATCTTCACGACCTCTTTGTTATAGAAGTACAGGCCGGTGATGGCATAGTTGGACTTGGGATGCTGAGGCTTTTCCTCCACGCTGAGCACCTTGCCGTCCTTGTCGAACTCCACGATGCCAAAGCGTTCCGGGTCCTGCACATAGTAGCCGAACACGGTGCAGCGGCCTTTGTTTTCCGCATTGGCGGCGGCGGTCTTGAGGATCTTGGAGAAGCCGTTACCGTAGAAGATGTTATCGCCCAGGATCATGGCGCAGCAGTCGTCGCCAATGAACTCTTCGCCCAGAATAAAGGCCTGTGCCAGACCGTCCGGAGAGGGCTGAACTTTATACTGCAGATGGATGCCGTACTGGCTGCCATCACCCAGCAGCGCCTCAAAGCGAGGCGTATCGGTCGGGGTGGAGATGATCAGGATGTCCTGAATGCCTGCCAGCATCAGCGTGGACAGGGGGTAATAGATCATCGGCTTGTCGTAGACCGGCAGCAGCTGCTTGCTGGTGACCATAGTCAGCGGGTAAAGCCGGGTGCCGGCACCGCCGGCAAGAATGATACCTTTCATATTTGTGCACTCCTTTAAAATAGATTGAAAAGTTGTGCAGCTGTACGCCGCCCAGACGGGAGACCGCCCGGATGACGTATGGATTCAAAGCGGAGCTGCGTCCGCTGTAAACAAATTCAGGAGCCGCTCCCCCTGCCCAAAATGGCAAAATGGGAATAACAGTTCACTTTATTTTACTATCAAATCACACAAAAAGCAAGAAAGAACGGCTTTCCCGAAAAATTTCCGGAAAGCGTTCTGAAACTCCTTCAGTCTCGCATTTGTTCCGCCCAAAAGGCCCCCTCTCCGAGGGGGCTGGCAATGCCGCAGGCATTAACTGGGGGAGTTACCACGCAAAGCCCCACTTGGAGAAATAGCGCAGCAGCTGCGCAGCTGCCACAAAAAGGGCTTCAGGCTGCGGTGCGCCGCGCGGTGCCATGCATGGATGGCGGTGTACTGGGGCACCAGATACGCCTTGCCCCGGGTGCGCATCTTCTGGGTGAGATCGGCGTCCTCCACATACATGAAGTAGTCCTCATCAAAGCCGCCCACAGCCTTGAACACCGCAGTGTCCACCGCCGAGAAGCTGCCGGTGCAGAACTCGATCTCGGTGGGTTTTGTCAGGTCTTTGTCCGCCATGAGATAGCGCTCGTTGTACTTTGCCCAGAATTTCAGGCAGGGCAGCTGGCGGTACACCATGGCCCGCACACTGCACCGGCGCAGCGGCAGGCGCTGGGGCCGCCCGTCCGGGAAGGTGAGCGCGGGCCGCGCCATCACCACGCCGGGGTGCTGTGCCATCCAGTCCGCAAGGTCACTCAGCGTATCCGCAGTGAGCTGGATATCCGGGTTCAGGATAAAGTGCACCCGGCTTTGCAGCAGGCTGAGCACCGTGTTGTGGCCGGTGCCAAAGCCGCCGTTTTCCATGCGGCAGAGCACCTCCACCTTCTGGTCCTTGCGGATGTGCAGGGTGCCGTCCTTTGCGGCCTTGGCAAGGCACTGGCCGCTGCCGTCCGGGCTGGCGTTGTCCACCAGATACAGCGTCAGCGGGTGGCGGCGGGTGCAGTCCAGCACGGTCTGTGCCGCCCTGAGCGCTTCATCCGCGCCGTTATAAACTACAATACAAGCAGAAAGTTCCATGTCGTTCACTCCAGCGGTTTGATGTCAAAGCTGAAGTCCTCTTTCATCAGGTCAAAAGTTCGGGTTCATGCAGGGGTCGCCTGCGGCCAGCTGCTTTGCCCACCGCTTCTGGAAGCGCTCCACCTCCGAGATAAAGCGCTTGCGCTTGACCGGGTTCTCGTCCAGACCACGGCTCTTGCTCTCGTAGTGGTACAGCTGTGCAAACGGGGTGAACACGTTGGTATAGCCCGCTTCGCGCACGCGCACGCAGAAGTCCACGTCGTTGAAGGCCACAGCAAAGCTCTCGTCCAGACCATTCACCTGCTCGTAGACGCTCCTGCGCACCATCAGGCAGGCGGCAGTGACCGCATACACATCCTGTGCATAGACCAGACGTCCCATATAGCCGGGGTGGCCCACCGGGAAGTTCTTGTGCATGTGGGCCGCAAGGGTCAAAAAGCCGAAGCCGATGCCCGCGTGCTGGATGGTGTTGTCCGGATAAAGCAGCTTTGCGCCCACGCAGCCCACACGGTCCTGCTGGGCGTACATGAGCATTTCTTCGATCCAGCGCGGAGAAATGACCTCGGTATCGTTGTTGAGCAGCAGCAGGTATTCGCCGGTGGCTTCCTTTGCGCCAAAGTTGTTCAGGGCGCTGTAGTTGAAGCCGGTGCCCTGCCATGTGATCACCTTCAGGTTCTTGTGCTCCTTCTGCAGCTTTTCATAGCAGCGGAAGGTGGCAGGCTCCCTGCTGTTGTTCTCGATGACGATGATCTCAAGATCCTCATAGGTGCTCCTGCGGTAGATGGACTCCACGCAGGTGCGCAGGTCGGAAGAATGGTCGCAGCTGGGGATCAGGATGCTGACCCGGCCCGGCTTTGTAATGGTATAGTCCGTCTTATAGAAGCCCGGCGTACCCGGGATCATGGAAACTTCATCCACCGGCACACCCACACGCTCGTAGTGGGCATACAGGGCCTTGACCGCAGCTTCCAGACAGTAGGTCTTGGCCGAAATGTTGCTTGCCACGCTGGTGGGGCCGGAGCGCCAGTAGTACAGCAGGTGCGGGATATGCACGATCTTGTGTGCCTTTTCGGGTCAGGCGCAGGTAGAGGTCATAGTCCTGACTGCCGTTGTAGGCTGCACGCTCATCGCCGCCCACAGCGGCCAGCAGCTTTGCGCTGAACACGCTCAGGTGGCAGATATAGTTGTTGGAGCGCAGATTATCCAGCATATAATCCGGCTTGAAATGGTAAACGGTCAGATGGTCGATGTCGCCCTCAAAGGTCACTTCATCCGTATACACAAAGTCTGCGCCCTGTTCGGCAATGGCCTGTGCCACGTACCACAGAGCACAGGGGTGCAGGATATCATCGTGGTCCAGCAGGGCGATGAACTCGCCCGTTGCCAGCGCAAAGCCCTGATTGGTGTTGCCCGCAATGCCCTCGTTCTTTTCCAGCTTCTGGTAGCGGATGCGGGGGTCTTCCGCAGCACGGGCTGCTACGGTCTGGCCCACCGTCTCGTCCTGTCCGGCATCCACAAGGCACAGCTCCCAGTTCTGATAGGTCTGGTTCTGCACCGAGTCCAGCAGCTCCACCAGAAACTGCTGCGGCGTATTGTACAGCGGCACCACGATGCTGATGCGCGGCGCGGCGGGCTGGTCGGCCGCCTGCCTTACCAGCAGCTCTGCGCTGGCAAAGCGGTCGGCGCGCATGGTCCTGCCCGGGAACAGCTTCGCATATTCCTTTTTGGCCTTTGCCTGCGCACGCACGCCGGAAATGCCCACCCGGCGCAGCTGGCCCAGAAAGACGAACGGCGGGAAGGTGTGTGCCAGCTGACGGCCCTTGCTGACAAAGTAGCGCAGCGGCCAGCTCATCTTCCAGAAGGTGGAGCTGGTCACATTGTTCAGCGTCTTTTTCCAGATCCTGCTCATGGCTGCGGCTCAGCGAAAGATCGCTGCGCAGGCGTTCCAGCTGAGCCGTCTGCTCTTCGCCGGTGCGCTCGGCCTGCTGCATCCGCTCTCGCAGATCGTCCAGCGTCATCTCGTAGCCTGCCAGCAGCTGCTGTGCATCCTGCACAGCGGCGCTGCGGCAGAACAGCGCGGTCTGCTGGGCTTTGCCGCGGTTCTTCCACTCAAAATCCCGGTACAGACCCTGTGCGGCCAGCTGCTTTGCACAGTCAGCCATGGCCGATGCATCGGTGCATACCAGCAGCACCTGTGCACACTGCAGTGCGGGCAGATCCACCCATTCCGGGTCCTCCACCACCAGCAGGGCAGCGGTGCCCTGCTCTGCATTCTCCGGCAGCAGCTGTGCGCCGGCCTTTTCCAGTGCTTCGGCCAGTGCGCCGCTTCCGCCCAGCACCTGAATGCTGGCAGGGGTCAGCTCCCGCACGATGCGCTGCGCCAGTGCACGGCAGCGCTCGGCCTGTCGTTTGGTTTCTTTTTCCTGATCCATTCCGATCTCCGCTCCTATGGAACTTTTTTTATCTTAAAATGATCTCTCAAAAAATCACACGATTTATAGTATACCAAATCCGGCATGATTTGAGAAGGTTTTGCGCGCATTTCTTTGCAGTTTTCCACTGCTTACCAGTGGAACAGGCTGTGCAGCCAGCCAAAGAACCCACCGCCGGAGCTGCCGGAAGTGGAAATGCTCACACCCGTGTAGTAGTGGCTCAGGATTTCCCGGTAGCCCATGCCCTGCTCCTGTGCGTAACCCACAGCACCGCACTGGCTCATGCCCACGCCATGGCCAAAGCCGTAATAGGTCATGCAGGGGGTGCCGCTTTCGTCCGCGCCAAAGTCGAAGCAGTAGCGGGAGGAAACGAACTGGCCGATATAGCGGTAGCTGCGGCCATTGGAAACAAAGGTGTTGTACTGCACAAAGCCGCCCAGATCCTTGTGGGTGGTGTCGGCGCTGACGTAGGGCTCGCCGGTGCGGCTGTCGTTATACTCTTTATAGGTATAGTCTTTTCCGATGACCCGGCGCAGCTTGTTGTGGTACTGCTCCTCGTAGGGGCTCTCCACGCTCTGCAGATACGGCACATCGGTGCCCCATGCGTCCCGGCTGGAGCAGGTGCCGTACACGCCGGTCTGGGTGTTATAGCCCGCACTGGCCGACCACACGGCGTCGCAGACGCTGCCGTTATAGGTGAGCACCTCGTTCTTCACCGGCTCCACCGCCCTGCGGATGGCTTCCCGTGCCGAGGACGGGATCTGATCCACCGGAGTGTAGATGAGCGCATTGGAAGAGGAGCCGTACTGCTTGTGGTATTCCAGATAGGAATGGATGGCCACCGCCTGTGCCTTCCACGCCTGCTGGGCGGCGCTGGCGCTGACATAGCTGCCAATGGAGCCAAGCTCCGTGTAGGTAATGCCCACAAGGCAGTCCACAAGGTTCAGCGTAACATTGCGCTGCAGGCCTTTTCCCTTGATGTTGAGGTAAGGCATGGTGATGGTATCACTGGTGCCAAAGAGCCATGCAAGGCAGTTTTCCTCCTCGGCAGGGATCAGGGTCGTGTCCGCGCCGCCCATAGTGGTGGCTGCCGAAGCCGCCGGGGCCAGCACGCAAACGCACAGCGCTGCTGCCAGCACAAACGCCGCCGCGCGGCGCACAAACCGATGCAGATGTTTCAAAAGTGATCTCCTCCTGTTTTTTGCAGATTTCTGACTGTATTTTTTACAGTGTAACACAGCCTGCGCCTGCGGGCAAGGACTGGACTTTCGTTTTCACATCTGGACAAAGAAGAAACCGGAGGGCCTTTCCCGTTCGGGCAGCTCTCCGGTCTGATTTATAAGGTCTCCGGCCGACGACGCATGGCATCGTCGATCTCGTTCTCGATCTCCCGCAGGCAGTCCAGCAGCACCGGATTGAACGCCCCGGCCTCGCCGGTGCAAAGCATCTGCACTGCAGCCGCGCAGGGTACCGGCGGCTGGCTTCCGCTGCCAGTGGTCAGCGTTTCGTAGGCATCCGCAAGGCCGACCACCTGTGCCGCAATGGGGATCTGTTCGCCAACCAGCTGGTCCGGGTAGCCGCTGCCGTCGTACCGCTCGTGGTGCCAGCGGCAGATCTGATAGGCTACCCGCACAAAATCTTCGTCGCGGTAGGCATCCAGCTCTTCCAGCATCCGTGCACCCAGCAGGGTATGCTGGCGCATGGTTTCTTCATCCTCCGGCGTGCGCGGCTCCGGGCTGTTCAGGATCTGCTCCCCGATCTCCATTTTGCCAATGTCGTGCAGCACCGAGGCCATGCTGATGGTACGGCGCATCTCCTGCGTCAGGGGGTAAGTCTCGGTCTTTTGCACCAGATGGTCCAGCAGCATTCCGGTCAGGGTGCTGATGTGCTGCACATGGGTGCGGCTCTCGCCGTTGCGTCGCTCCACCACCCGGCTCAGAATGCCGATCATCATTTGGCTGCGCTTTTCCTTTTGCGACACCTGATCCGCCACCATGGCGCTCAGGCGGCGCTGCTTTGCATACATGCGGATGGTGTTGGTAATGCGCTGATACACCACCCTTGCATCAAAGGGGCGGCTGATATAATCGGACGCACCCAGATCAAAGGCGCGGCGCACCGTGTCCACATTGTCCTCGCTGGAGATCATGATGACCGGGATCTCTTCCAGCATTCCGCGCTGGCTCATGGCTTCCAGCACGGTAAAGCCGTCAATGCCGGTCATGTGGATATCCAGCAGCACAACGGAGATGCCGGTGGGGTTCTGTTCCAGCAGGCGCAGGCAGTCCTCGCCGGAAGCCGCTTCGGCAGTGTCGAACTGGCTGTTCAGCATCTGGCTGAGCAGCATCCGGTTCATGGCCGAGTCGTCCACGATGAGCACACTCTGGCGGCTGTGGGTGGGCTGCAGGGCGTGCGGCTCCGGCTGACGCTCGGTGATCACGGTGTTTTTCTGGATGCGTGCATAGTGCATCAGCCGTTCCGCGTGCTGCACCGCATCGTCCACATTTTCGTCGTCGATCCACACGCCGCCAATGCTGGCCGACATGCGGATGCGGGAGTAGCCCGGCACGCTGGCCGCCTGCAGCTGCAGACGGATTTGTTCCAGACGCGGGCTGAGCTGTTCCTGCCGGATGTCCGGCAGCAGCAAAAGCAGCCTGCCGCCGTCGTAGCGGATCAGGCGGTCTTTTTCCGAAAGGCCGCGCCGGATGGTGCTTACCGCCGTTTCCAGCACGCTATTGCCTGCACCGGAGCCGTAAACATCGTTGGAGAACTTCAGATCGTCCATATCCAGCATCGCCACACCGGCGGTAATGCTGCGGTAGCGGTAGTTCTCATCATAATAGGTGCGGTTGTAGGCACCGGTCAGCGGGTCGCGGTAGCGCTTTTCCCGCTCGTCGGTAATACTGTTGAGCAGCCGCTCACCGTTTTCCGGGTCCAGCAGAACACTGCGGTCGATCTTGCGGGTCAGCTCCAGCACACAGAGTTGGCCATCCACCTGCACACAGCTGGCCGTGATCTCGTACAGCTCCTGCCCAAAGTATTCCAGCCTTGTTTTCCGGGTGTTCTTTTCCAGCGCCTGCCTTGCCACGCAGTTTTCACACGGACGGCTGCGCCGCCACTGGGCATAGCAGGGCGCGCTGCCCTTTTTGCCGCCCTGCACCTCGTCCGCCTTCATCAGGCGCACTGTCATGAACACCTTGCGGAGCTGGCGCATTTCCTCTTCCATCTGCTGGCGTGTTCTGTCTTTTTTGCTCATCATCGCATATCCCCCGCTGCAAAACCGCGCGTTTTGGGCCGCACGGCATTCCTTCACGAATAACATTATACTATTTTTTACCAGAATACGTCAATCTTCACCCCTTGCAGCCTGCGGTGCGGAATGTGTCGTTTTGATCCTGTAAAATCAACGTAAGCTCTTTATTTTTGTCAAATTTCCTCATCAGACACCGTACTGTGCCGCACAAAGCGACGCAAATTGGGGAGTGCAGTTTTCCGGCCGTCTGCTGCCCGCTCTGCCCGGGAACAGTCCACGTGTTTCCGCCGGAAACTCAGTCTTGATTTTGTGCGCAGAATCCGCTATAATAGTAACGTTCTTTTGAATTGCATATCAGCCGGTGTGTCGGAATGGCAGACGAGGGGGACTCAAAATCCGCTTCGTGATTTTTCTTGTCTGTACGAGAAATTCACGAGTGTGCGTTGAATTTTGAAGGTTTGTCGAAGCAGGATTTCTTACATCCCTCCTGAACATCCCTCCAATCTTCAGAAACCGGTACGAATGTCTCAAAATTGAATATCAGCCGATGTGGCGGAATGGCAGACGCAAACGACTCAAAATCGTTCGGGAAACCATGTGGGTTCGAGTCCCACCATCGGCACTTCATCATAAAACAGCTTAGGATCGAAAGATTTTAGGCTGTTTTTCTTTTTTGCCCATTTTTTATACTTTGGCGTTTTTCTGGGAAGATATTGACGATTGCATTCGCCGAAGATACCTTACTGGAGAAATCCAGATGTGTATAAATGTTGCTTGTCGTGCTGATGTCGCTGTGCCCCAGCCACTCCTGAATCTCCTTCAGGCTCACGCCATTGGCATAGAGCAGACTGGCGCAGCTATGGCGCAGATCGTGAAAGCGGATACGCTTCATCTGGTGTGCGACCAGAAAATCCGGGAAATGTTGGCTCAGGAAATCGGGCCGAATCCGTTTTCCCATCGGGTCTACATAGATATAGTCAAGATAATCGGTGCAATAGCTTTTGCCGCAGACCTTCCGATTCTGCTCCTGCTCCTTTTTCATTTTATTGAGCATCTGCTCACAGGCAGGGATTAGGGGAAGTGTCCGGCAGCTCGACTTTGTTTTGTCTTATCTCGTGCGATTTCTGTTAGCGTTCCGTTGACCTTTGCGGTCACAACCGTATGCTGAATGCTGATTTTCTTGTTTTCAAAGTCAATGGCATCCCATTTCAAGCCAACAACTTCACTGCGCCGCAGGCCGTAGAATGCAGCCATGATAACGCCAAACTCCGAAGGGTCACCTTGAATCGCTTTGAAAAGCTGCTCCAGTTCTTCACCGCTGTAAATCTCCGACTTGAACTTTTCCTTACGAGGACGTTCAACGCGATCTGCCGGGTTGGAACGGATCATGCCGATTTGAAAAGCGTACTGCAAGCATTTGCGGATGTTGGCGTGATAGTGAATGACGGTGTTTGCCGTAAGGCCACGATCCAACTCATGCTGGTAGAAGTCTTGGATGTATTTGGGATGCTGTTCCATATCCTGCAATGTATAGTGGAGCGGTTCAAAATATGGGACGATCTTGTGAACGATTGCTCTTTCATAGCTGGTATAGGTTGTGATTTCCACTCGTGACTTCATCATTTTCAACCAGTCCGTGATGAAGTCGGTGAAAAGTACCGGGGAGTTATCAAGCAGGGGTCAACTTCTTTGATGGGGCTGACCTTCAGCCAATTATTGTCAACGGCATATTGTAGGGCATCGGTCAACTCCTTGTGCCAATCCAGAAGCTGCTGTACACTGGCCTCCTCCTGCTGACGCTCATAGCGGAAGAACGTTTCCAGATCGCGCGGAGAGAGTGCTTTCAAAGACAGCCGCTTCTTTTCAAAGTATGGGACAACTACTCTTCCCAGATCATAAGCATATCTGCCATAGGTTTCGGGCGGAAGGTTCATCACGCTTTCCCGAAGCCAGCGGTTCAGATATTCCGATACCGGCAGGTCGGAAACCTGCTGCATCGTTTCAGGGTTAAACTCTTTTTGTGTTTTACGCAACAGAGATTCAGCTCTTTTTTGTTTCCTTTAACAGGAAGTCCTGTGCTGATGGATTTGGTTCTGCGCTTTCCATCTGTGTCTTTCCAGCTCAGAATCATCTGATACATACCGTTTTGTTCTCTTAAATGTCCGGCCACATTTGTCATAGTTATGCTCCTTTCTGTTCGCAGCCAAACGTCCTTTGCTTAGGCATCATAAGTTTAGAAGATTCTGGAGTGTTTTGCAAGGATGGCACAAGGGAGTTTGAAAGGTGCATCCCTCCAAGTTGCCGATCCTGATCGAGCAGGTACTCTACCACGCAGAGTTTTGGTATCTTATAGCTGCGTCCTACACGCGCCGAGTGGATCTTATTCTGCTTGACCAACAGATACGCATTCTTCCGGCAGATGCCAAGCATTTCCTGAAGATGCTCCACCGTCACCACATCCGGGTAGTCCTTGAACATCGTCAGATACCTCTCCGTCTTTCGGTCAGGCTCTTCCTGAATCAAAGTGCAGGCTGCGATCTCGCTCATTCCTGTCCTCTCTTTCTAGTTCAATATGTCGATTATTCAGCAAAAAATACTATATGTAAAGTGTGATGGTCTTTTTCGGGGACCATCTCACTTGCCAAAGGAGATATTTGAGCTTAGAACTTCATCGCAGTGCGTCTTTCCTGCACTTGCCGTTGTAGGTGGTGTAGATGGGGTAAACGTACCGCCGCCAGCCCGGAAGCTTGGCGGGGTTATCCCGGCTGACACGGTAGAGCTCCATGGGATGGACGCCGCTCAGCGCACGGACAAGCCGCTCCTCGCTGTACTGCCCATGATACAGCTGCACAAAGTACATCACGCCCCGCAGGACAGCCGCCCGGAAGGAATCCGGTTTGCCCTCCCACGCTTCCACGATGTGCCGCAGAGCTTCGCAGTAGATCTCTTCGCCCAGCTGGTCGTACAGCTTCAGCGCCGTGCCCACGCAGCCGATGCGGTAGTCGCTCAGCTGCATACTGTCGTAGTTGAGGGAAAGCCCCGCCCGGTTAGTGGCTGCGACAAACGCCTTGGAAGGCGCATCGCCGCCCACCACCTTGGCGCGCAGCTTGATGCCCGCCGACAGGGGTGCGGCGTGACCGTTCTGCTCGGCAAAGAGCAGGGCTTCCTGCTCCATCGTCAGACCGGTGTAGACCTTGCAGAGGATCGGGCGGTCCTCGCCGCCGTTGAGGAGGATGCAGCCCTCGATGGTGTGCTGCCCATCCATTACATAGTACCTGCCGTTGCGGAAGCTGACCTTCGGCTCGTTAACGATGTACTCGTTGAAGTCCCTTGCAATCAGCTCCACCCTCTTGCGCTCTACGCCCCGCTGGTAGATCTCGCGGGGATAGATCAGCTTGCTGCTGTGGATGACCGAAAGCTGGTACGGCGGGTTGATACCAATGAAAGTATTGTTGTCGTTCAGGCGCATCGCATTTCCTCCTTGATTCTCCAAATGTACTTCTCGGCTTCCTCTAAGATCTCAGTCACCTGCTGCTTCCGCTTCGGGCTGGTGAGCAGGCTGGGATTGAAGGTGAAGCTATATTCGAGCCGCTGGATCATGGCATGAACCGCGGATTGCAGTTCGGTGTACAGCATCATTTCCTCGATGCTTCCGGCGTTCTCAAAGGACGACCGGATGGGCGTATAGGGGTAGACAGGCGGTTTGCCATCCACCACCTCAGGCGGCGCATAAACCGCCGTAGAGCGCCGGATAGGCTCTATCTGCTGGATGCTGCCCATAGGGTTCAGCGCAAGGCTGATGCGAACCGCATCATCCACCCGGCGCATCTCCTCTGGGGTCAGATGCCCCAGATACTTCAGTGCCCGGCTTTTGTCGATGGTGAAGATCTGCTCTGCCTGCACAACGGACGGCATATTCAACCCTGCGTTTTCCAACAGGCAGTGGGTCGGCTGGTTTACTTTCTTTTCCGCCTTGCTTGTCATGGTCGCAACGATCAGGGTCGGAGAGTGATAATTGCCCACGTCATTCTGAAGAATGACCGCCGGGCGGTCACCGTGCTGTTCCGAGCCGGTGCTCGCCCCGAAATGGGTGAAGAAGATGTCTCCGCGTTGGAATTTCCAGTTTTGCTGCAAAATTGTACCTCCATGTTGTTATGTGCAAAGCCCGCTGCCGGATGTTCCGCAACGAGCTTCGTTCAAGGTATGGTGGTATGGTTGGGTCAGCGGTGCATGACCACATAATCATAGCCGCGCCGCATCTGGCAGACGGTGCATGTGTCCATGCTCCGGTCTGGGCTGGGTACAAGCGCGATTTTGAAAGCCTTTGCATCCACAAAGTGCCGCAGACAGGTACCGCAGAGAGTTCGGATGGACTTGACCATCTCAGGGGTCAGCTCCATCTCCTCGTAGATCTCCTGCTCGCGCACCGTGGGGTTCAACTCGTCCATAAAAGTGTCCTCCTATGTATCAAAAGTGAATATTCGGATAAAGAATAAATAAGAGTACGTAAAAAACGGGAACTGCCGGATGCGTGGAACGTACCCGACAGTTCCCGGATCAATATGATTAAAGGTCTCGCATATTCGCCCTCGGCTCCCTGCGAGTGGGGCATAAACATCTGGCAGCGGACTTGTACCGCTTCATTGGCATTTCAGCCACCCCGTCTGCTTTGTGACCGGGCCGCGAATTACGGAAGTATCATTATCGGAGTACCAGATGACGGAACTATTCAGTTTTCAAAGAACATGAGTGCAGACATTTCGTTCAG